>MDTB01082847.1_pt1 | contig 11480 bp, 12 predicted proteins | sample 811161 | NCBI WGS metagenome assembly MDTB01 (sample SAMN05326650, study PRJNA326480) | marine metagenome | isolation source: seawater | place: Mediterranean Sea | collected 2009
AGTTTTTGCGGAATCTAATACAGAAAGACGATCAAGTAATTGTTGTCTGCGTGTAGTTCTTGCTTCTGTGTCTGATTTATTACGTGAAGATAATGCATCTTGCCTTGCTCTTCTATCTTCCACATAATCATCGTATATTTTTTGAAATCCTGCTATCGTTTCTGTTTTCTTTCCTTCAACCGTAACATCTGTATTTTGTAATGTGGCAATCTCTGTTTCTATTACAACTATTTCTTTATTTAATGTTTCTATATTACTTTCGTGCATTTCCACCCGAGAACGTGTGTCATCATAAGCATCACTTAAAAATCCATAAATACCAAGTGAGGTTATTCCTATCAAAACTACAACAGATACAGTACAATACCACTTCAACATTCTCGGAATTCTCTCCCAATAACGATATAAAAAAGAAGTCATGGCAAGTTTACCTGCTTCTAAAACTCCGGCCATTACCATAGCCGCAATAGCTGCGCCTGCAAATAATAAACCAATACCACGAACAGAAAAGAAAGCAGCCGTTCCGGCTACTGCGAGTGCCAATCCCCCAATAATTGCAGTAAATGTTCTCATAATAATATATATCTCCTCTTAAAACTTTATATGTTTAACGTATGGTAATAAATATAATATAATTATAAAAAAAGGGAGGTAAATTTCATTACCCCCCTTGGTTGTCTAAATTTGTTAATATTTTTATAGAATTTTTACCTTCTTTGCTTTTGTTTCAATTACTTCTCGTTTAGGAATAGCAACATTTAGAATTCCGTTATCAAACTTTGCGGAAATCTTATTTACATTTAGTGTTGTATCATCAACCTTAAACGATCTTTTAAACGAAGACCTCTTGAGTTCCTTATATACATACTTTACATCTGGATCATCAATTTCGGTTTTTTTATCACCCGCAATCGTAAGCATACCATCTTCATATTCAACAGACACATCTTCTTTTCCGAGACCTGCTATTTCTGCTTCGATTCTAACCTCGTTCTTTGTGTCTGCCACATTCACACGTGGATATGAGCTGTTTCCGAAGAAGTTTACTCCAAATTCTTGCCCGAAGTTTGGGAATGCTTGATTGACCATTTTGTCAAATATTGAATCAAATGGAGTTAAAAACTCATCGCGCATTGTTGGAACGTGTTTATTAAGTCCTGTTCCGTTGGACTTATATCCGTAGTTTTTCATTGTATTATTTCCTTTTAGTTACAAATCCCGTTTTGGGCATTTGCCGAACAACCTCAGTTGAGCATTGTTCTATAATATAAATATACTATAATAATTAAATTGTGTCAAGTTTTATGGATTAAACTTCATGATATCATCCATATTTGATTTTTCAGCAAGACACGTCATGTGGTCTGCCCAGTGTATAACCCGTGGTAGTTCTGTTTTCAAACCAACTTCCTTAGAAAATGCTTTTAGGTATTGTGGGTTTGATTCATCGTACATACCATCAGATAACTTTATTCCGAGAAATTCTTTCTCAGTAATCTTGATATCAAAGTGTTGTAGTAACCAAATTGTTCTGTCTGTAACTGACATCCAGTGAATATCAGGATTGATGTTGTATAACTTTCCCTGGTTTTTGCGATGCCATTCACTATCATTGTGAACATATTGCTCACCATCAAGTGATCCAAGTTTGCCAAGATCGTGATTAAATGCAGCGAACATCATTTCGTCATCGGTGAAGTCAACATGAGCACCTATGCTTTGCAGTAAAACCTTAACTCCACGAACCGTCTTACACACACCCATGACATGGTCAATATAACCACCATCATATGCGTTGTGAAATCTATCAATACTACTTGCAGGTGATGTTAATGCACGAAGTCCAAGGCATCCGTCATCTGTTCCAAGCATATATAATAGTTTTTCTTGTCGTTCTCCTTCGAATGTATCTTCGATGAATTTTAAAAAAGTTTTATAGTTTTCTTCTAGTTGTGCTTCCGAATATTTTTTCATATTAAATATAATATAATATATTTTGGAAATTATCAAGTAAATTATTTAAGCAGTTTTTTCTTCTTTTTCTTTTTTAATTTTTGGAATCGGGATTTGAACTTGCCTTTGTTGGTTTCGTAAAAATTTTTAGAAGGTCTCGGATGCCACATATGAAACCCAACGTTGGTTGTATACCCTTTATAGCACCCACGTGGAAGTCGGTTGTTTAAATCCAAATCTTGAAACCCCCATCCTTCAAAAGTTTCATCGTATCCTCCAACTTTTTCAAATATACACCGTTTTACTAGTATAGAGAATTTCCCAAAACTATTATATCCTTCATGTTCACGATTTTCTAAATATATAAGATTCGTTCTTTTTAATTTATCAGTTTCACTTTCGTTTAACATTATTATTTTTTCAAACGGTCGCAATACATCAACGTCTTCTGGTATATGTTTTAGTATGAACTCTACATCTAGATATACATCAGCATCATATATCCATATATGAGAGTGTTTAATTTGGTTTATAGCAGAGTTCACTAAAATAGATTTATTGAAAACATTGCCAGCTATATTAAAATTAAGGTATTTGATGGTTCTGAACATTTGAAGAACTTCTCTAACCTGTTCGCATCCTGAATGTTGTTCCACTACGTACACATTTTGTGTATTTAGTGATGCGAAGTGTCTCAATATAAACCGAAGGTTTTCTATTCTATGGTTGTCGGGTTTATATATTGGTATAACAATACCTAAGTTCATCCGTTGGTAGTCAGTTCTCTTACATCAAAGTCTTGATCAAGGTGTTGGAGTTCTTCTAGTGTATAGTGAGTTCCGGCAATAGATCCATTGAACTTAAATATATAGCAAGTTTCGGGACTACCCTCAACAGGTGATCCGGAATTTACGGTTATCCGTACTAACCTACCATTGAGTGTTTCAGTTGCTCCTACTTCCATTAATGTATATCTTGGATCGTAGAACACAGACTCATTATCTTGATTTTTGTTATGTTGTGATATATCTGCAATTACACGTGCCTCGTTTGCGTATATGGTCATAAAGGAAGCAGTAGTTCCTTCACTAACAGGAGGATAACAGAATGAGGTGTTTTCTCTGAAATTCTTCCATGATATTGCAATTGTACTGCGTGTTCCGATATAAGGATTTTGATTAAATTTCTTTGTGTAAAATTTAGCATTATCTTTGTTGTTTAATAAATCGGAATCTCCGTTTGTCAATATACTTGTAATTGATTTTCCTGAATCGTTTATATCCTGATCAGGTCTGAAACTCTCTAGTGAGTCTATACAGCAACTTGCAGAGGTGCAACTTCTTTGAACGGACATTTCACTGCTTGTGTATAAATATGCCCAGTGTGTCTCGGGTAAAGTTGATCCATCAAGTTTAGTTGCCGAAATTCTTAATCGTTTTTCTACAACAGTTGAACCTTCAGATGAAACAGGAATAATTTCAATTGCGTCTCTGTCTGGTTTTTCCAATTTAAATTGATTTCTAATTGGACTCCATGACTGATCTACTTCAAAGTTTCCTTGTGCATTTTCTACAAGTGCTTCAACTTTAAATCCAATGTCACTTGTCATTGATATTTGCTTACTAAAAACAGATGCGTTAGGAATACCCGCAGGAAGTATACCAGAGTTAATGAGATTAATTTCAAATGTAATGCCCTCTTCATATGTAACATTAGATTGCTTTTGATTGCCCTTAACAAATATATCGTTGTCATTATCGGTATTGTCTTCACAATCAACAGTCCAAGCAAGTGTTGGAATTATTCTCACAGGTCTAACTATATCTGCATTTGCAAGTAATACCTCAGGTGAGTTTAATTTATCATTAAAGTTTATATTTGCGGTTGATTGCGTAATAACTTTCAATTTCACAGAAACTTCTCCGATTCCAGAACAATACTCAGCTGAAGTGTTGTTGAAGTCTATTATTTTGTATGAAACTATATCATCATCGTCTTTTACATTTGCTTCGGCTTCATTGTGTAACACCCCTATATCAATATGATGGACATATGTCTCAGTTCCTATTAAATTTGGATGTGAGGTATCTTGTGGACCCTCAAGTCTGTTATATTCAATTTGAAGAAGTAAGTGGTTGCGACTTGTGACGGTACCTGTGTTGTCTACTCGTATCTGCCATCCAGTTGATATAATATCTCCCTCTGTATTAAAGTATTCCTTGGGTTCTATTTGAAGACGATATTCTTCGGATAACTCTCTTCCACCTGTTGGTGATCCTGTTAGTGGTCGGTAGTTGGTTACAATTGCGGTATGTGGTCCAGTTGATACAAACAATGGTTTGCTTATGGTCGGTTCATACATTGAATGCACGGCATTTGATCCAATAAACTTGGATGCTTCTGCGTTGATTCTTGCGTAACTATCTGCTAGATAATATACCATTCCTGGATCAAGGTCAGTTGTGTCCTCAGAAAATGTTATTTTTCCGAAGAATACAACCTTCGCAGTATATCCCTCAGATGGAACGTCTTGCCCATCTTGACAAGTAACACTTACTTTTTCAACAATAGCAAGAGATTCTATTAAATGTTCAGGGTCTTTAAAGTAATTTGAATTGTCAATTTCGGCAGATGCTAAATCGTAACCACCCTTTGATGAATTGTAAAAAACCGCATCACCTTCTTTGGGGCAATCGTATACTAAGTTGACTATGTCGGCAACTTGTGTAATGTGGTCTTGTTTATCCTCTAAATATATTTCACGGAGTGCCTGCCTAAGTTTATCGGTTGAAACAACAGTGATGTCATTTCCGTCTGTTGATTGGATTTCCGCCCAACCACTTGAACTACATGATGATCCAGAACCTCCTCCTGAACCACATTTTGACATATTGAATGCTGAGTTTGACATAACCTATTTCCTTTAAAAAGTTTGTGTTATTCCTGGTTTAAGTGAAGTCACCGGATCGATTACTCGTTCCCACACCAGAAGATACTTCGTTTCAGACGGAGTACTAGTAGCAACATCAATTGCTCTGACTCGTTTGTAAACATATATTTGATCTACATTTAATTTGTCTGTTGTTTGTGATACATATGTTACGAACGCATAATCTCCCTCAGAACTATCTCCAATGAAAATACCTTTGTGTGGCCAGGTTCTATCAAGGAAGTTTATTAATTCGTCTACATCATTTCCGTTTTCATCTATACTCATCGGAGGTGATGATTCGCATACATCCCCTCCGTCACTTTGTTTACATGAGTAAAAAGTAAAATGTTTATATCTAAAGTTTCCTATATCGTATAATGATCCCATTATGAAATTTTCCTTACATATGTCCAAAATGATCCAGAGGTTGCGTCCATTTTGACTAATTCGTGTGATTCAAATACCTCAACATCTTGCCCACTTTCGGTGTATTCAAATATAAATGTAATAATACTTTTATCATTCGTTTCTGCTGACAGCCATGCAGTATTTAGGAAACGACTTGAAAAACTTTCAAGTTCCGTTTGACTAGTAAATGGTTTGTTGCGATTTACGGTATAACTATTTTCATGTCTTTGTGAGTGTGATGTACACGGACTTCCACTTGTTGGGTCAATTGAATTACATACATCCTTTGGGTTTGGATATGCTGACTGATTAAGAATAATTATTTTCGTGGGAGAAACTGCATAGAAGGCAGGTTTTGAGTAGGTTAATACTTGACCAGATGTATGTGACCTACTAAATGGATTTATTACGCAAGTGTTTCTAAAGGGTGATGTTCCGTTCATTAATGGTTTGAGTTTTTTCGTTAACAATGTATTTTCATTGTTCATATAACCACCAAGTTCTTCGGCCGAATAATCATAAACGGAGTTTCTTAGTTCTAGTGTCTGATTGGTAGTCGCAAGTTGGTCTGCATTAATCGGAAATGACTCTACATAATATGTGTATCCTGTTAGAAATATGCCATCAACTGGTTTTGTCTCCCTTTGCTCTTCTCCACCTGCTAATTGGAGGGTTTGTCCTGTTTCATACGAAGGCATTTCAAACTCTACCATACCACTCGTTTGTATTTCAAAGAAATCACTTGTTGAGTTTATTACTATACCAAGCATATCACATCCGTAATTATCGTCTTCAACTGGAGCATTATCACCTATGGTTTTTAATTGAGCAGCTGAATTACACAATGCATATTGGGTAGTCCCACTTTCTCTACCAAGAAAATTTGGTAACACAGTTTCTTCTATAAGAGAGTTGTCATATGTTGCCGTTTTTGTAAAATTATCAATTTCCGTTCTAACTCTTGATCTTTTTATTCGCAGAACATCACCAGTTTTAATACTATTACACGCAGATGGTTCATATATTACAAACTTCTGTGCGTTTTCATCCGAGTTACAGACAAGTCCACGATAATTAACCATCACACCCGCTGTTTTAGATGTTGCGATTAGCATTGGTTTGGATACAGCGTTGTCTAGCGATAGGTGTTCGGTTGGATCAAACTCTATGAGTGATCCTGATGTTCCGAGAAAATATGTCTGACCCGGAACTAAAAGTTGATCAGAGTATACCCGTGAAATCTGTGGATCGTTCGGGTCAACTGGTCGTTTCTCAATAGAAAGTGGACCTCCGATAGTATCGGTGTCCCATTCCCAGCTTATGTGGCCATTAAATACCAAACTGAATTTTTCAATTATCTGAGAACTATCTGTACTGCTAGTTGATAACTTTATTTTTCTAATAATACCAATGGCCTCTGCGGAGGATGATGATACACACGATGCCTTGGCAAACTTATCATTACTGGTTGCATATAAAATGTCACCTACACTATAAGATTGTAATTCACCGTTGACATGGGTTTGTAGGTGTGATCCTGAAAATGATTGCTCGGATGCTCCTGGAGATTCTGTAAATTCTACTCCTGTCCCTTCGTTGTTTATTTTAATATACCCACCACGATGTTCTTCATACGAATTAGGTACATCTCTGAGATTTTTAAAATCAATACCCACTTCGTTGTTTGCAATCTTAGTAAGTTCAAGAGCAAGTGAAGTTGCGGATATACCTTTAGTCTCTCCCGTGGGTGATGATGATCCTGATTTGGAGTCAGTATCAACCACAATAAACAAGTCTTCTGCGTCAAGATTGTTTAATCTATTTAAGTCTGTTATTTTCTGATTGGCCATGCGTAATTTGAAGAGATAGAGTGAATCTATAAATATACATATATTCTTATATGTTCTATAAATATTATTTTGACAAACTTTTTAACTTAGTAATTATAAATTTTACCAATTGACTCCTAACTATATCATCTTCTGTGAATTTAAAAGTGTGAATTCCGTGGTCGTTTGAGGCCTCATCGTGAAATAAATCTAATATATTATTAAACCCACTTCTGTTTCCTATATCACTCTGCATAGCATCTCCACAAATAAATACTTTACAGTTTTCACCTATTCTAGTCATTATAGTTATCATTTCTTTTTCTGACAAATTTTGTGCCTCATCTACAAGTATGAATTTATTCTCCCAACTTGCTCCTCTGAGAAATCCCACCGGAATTCCATATATACGTTCTTCTTCTTGTAAATATCTGATATCAACTGGGTCTAGTAACTCTTCCAACTTATCTTTAAATGGTTCTAAGTATGGAGCCATTTTGTCATCTTGAGCTCCAGGTAAGAATCCAAGTTTTTGGTCGGAACTCTCAACTGCACTTCTGACATATATCATCTCTTCAATTTTCTTTTCTTGAAATAGTTGTAACCCACAATAAACACTTAGCCAAGTTTTTGCCGTTCCTGCTGGACCATCTACAAATATTAATTTTGTATCTTCTCGCATTGAAATCTTAGATAAAAGTTTCTGCTTTTCTGTAAATTTTTTATTAAGCTTTATTTTTATGGTTCTAACAAACTGATTATCAACTATTTCAGATTCTATATGGGAAGCTGCGAGTTTGTCTTTGTTGACTGTTTTGGTTTTTTTTCTTGACATCGTTTCTCCTCCTTGTTATGACTACTAAAGTACAATATTACTTATAAGTCTTCATTGTTACTATTATTATTTACATTAAGCGCTTTAAGTTTATTAGTCAATACAGTACATATTTCATATTCTTCTAATTCAGAAAAGTACTTTATTAGATTTTTAATATTAATATCGTAGCTTTCTTTTTTTATAATAACTTCTAAATTGGTATCTTCAAAGGTGAATATATTAAGCTTGCTTGGAATAGTATCAGTTGATATATTTTTGAAACATTTATATATATGATTCATATACTTTGTTTTTCTTTTGGTAATATCCACCTTTAAAGAATCATTATCTTTAGGTATTTTAAAAATTTTATCACTCATGTCTATAAGTATATTTGTAACAATAATATTATTTAGAAAATGGGAAAACGATTTTACAAAAGATACAAAAAGCTAGAAGACAAGTCAATAGACGAATCCAATTCAAACGCAAATAAGACTAACCAAGATAATAAACCAACTGGATTTCTTGACCTTGCGAATAATCTCACACGGGCTTTAGTTGATTGGCAACGAGCAGGACGACCTGTAGTTACAAGTGAACAATGGAATCATCGTTTGTCAATTTGTCGTGGGTGTGAATACTGGAGGGAGTTTAAAGAAACTAAAATAGCAAAATGCACAAAATGTGGTTGTAGCAGTGGAAAATTGTTACTTGCCACATCAAAGTGTCCATTGTCACCACCCAAATGGTCAAGCGTATGATAGACATAATAAGTTTTTATAGTTTTTATAATTTTTTTTCAAACTTATGTATATTTATTGATAATGAATGATGCAAACTACAAGTTAACAACCGTTAAGGTGCTTTCAGAAAACTACTCCAAGTTTAAATTAAAAACCATTGATTCCCCTATGACTTTGCAAAAACTAGTCAATAGGGCAATAGAGCAGTACCTAAAAGACGAGCAGTTTGAAAAAGAACTCGATAAAGTTAAAATATTTGATAACGACAATAAATATTAAATAAAGTGGTTGACTCATGCTATTATATAACATAGTGTGAGTATGTGAAAAACAAAATTTTATTTATAGGTGATGATATAAGGCAAACTACGGGAGTAGCCAATATATTAAAGCAACTTGTTTTACACTTATCAGCTGAATTTGATATAGTACAAATTGCGTGTGGAAGTCCGCAAAGTAATAGTATCATAGATGTATCTGAATCAGTTTCACAGATTACAGGAAACAAAAATTGCAATGTAAAGTTATACGAAACTAATTCTTTTTGTAATGTTGACAAACTCAGGAATACTTTATTGACAGAATCACCTGATTGTATTTTTATTATGACCGACCCACATAGGTACGATTGGTTATTTGAAATTGAGCAAGAAATTAGAACCGTGTGTCCACTTATGTATTACCATGTATGGGATAACACCCCATACCCAAAGTTTTTAAAATCAATATATAAAAGTTGTGACTGGATTGGGTGCATAAGCAAAACCACCCAAAAATGTGTAAGTGAAGTTTGTGCGGATCATAAAAACTATACCTATATACCACATGGTGTAAACACACAGATATATAATAAACAAGCAAACAATCAGATTGAAAAACATCGTTTGGGGTTCTTGGGTAAAAATTATGAGTTTGTTTTATTTTGTAACAATGTAAATCAAAGAAGAAAGAATATTGGAAACCTTATTGCAGGTTTTGCGGATTTTTACGATAAATTAACATCAGAGCAACAGGATGGTGTTGTATTGTTACTACACACAAACCCAGATTCACCTACTGGACCAAACATTAATTGCATTTTAGATGACTTGTATGCTGATCTTCCAGTTTTACTATCCACCGAGAAAGTGGATGAATCAATTCTAAACAATATGTACAATTTATCTCATTGTACTATAAATGTAGCATCAAATGAAGGGTTTGGGTTAACTACACTAGAGTCAGTTGCAACAGAAACTCCCGTGATTATGACTCACACGGGTGGGTTAAAAGATCAATACAATGAGTTGTGGTCTGAAAAAATAATACCAAGCATTAAACTATTAACGGGTTCTCAAAAAACTCCGTATATACACTCTGACATATGCACACCAGTTGATATATCACACTCTATAAGAGTTATGTATGATAAGATAAATAAAAAAGAAATAGAAATGAATTCTTGTTTAGATTTTCTAAATGAACGTGGATTTACAACGACTCAAATGTGCGACTCCATCTCTCATGAAATACAAAACACAATAAAAACATTTAAACCAAAAAAACAATTTAAGTTCGTGAAGGTAACCACAGAATGAAAAAAATACTTGTATTCGAGTCACCCATAACATCTCTATCGGGATACGGAGAGCATTCTAGAGAAATTGCATCGTATCTACACAAAATGGAGACCGACTTAGACTTATATTTTATAAATTCCAAGTGGGGAAAATCTCCATGTTTGCTGAGTTTTGATGATCTCCAGATTACCGAAACATTCAATAAACACATAACAACCGATGTTGCCGAAAATATTCACACATACATCAAACTTGGATTTCCATCTGAATTTAAGGCATTGGGTAAACACAATATAGGTATAACTGCGTTGGTAGAGTCTACCTTGTGTTCAAAGGACTTTGTGGATGGGTGTAACACAATGGATGAAGTTATTGTTCCATCTGAGTTCAACAAAACTACACTTTTAAAAAGTTACGAGCATCATAAATTAAAGAACACATCAAAAATAAATGTAATACCCGAGTGTGTGCAATTAAATAACGAAATTCAACACAACACCAATCAGCCAATCTCTGAATTCATGGATATCGTTGAGGAAGAGTTCTGTTATTTATACAACGGAAAGTGGAACACAAATCCAGTGATTGATAGAAAGAACGTAGACGGAATGATACGAACATTCATATACGCATTTAAAGATACAGATAAGAAACCGGGACTTATACTTAAAACCAACCATGAAAACTATAGTGAATCAGACTACTCACGTGTATATAAGTCAATACAAAATATAATAAAAGATACCACAGTATCAACTCCAAGCATATATCTGTTGCACGGAAACCTTTCTACATTAGAAATGAAGCAACTATATAAACACCCAAAAATCAAATGTGGAATTAACTTATCACGTGGAGAAAGCTTTGGCCGACCTATACTGGAATCCGTTATAGCAAAAAAACCAGTATTAATTCCTGCTTGGTCAGGACCCACCGAGTATGTGACAAACAATAAATTTCATATTAATGGAAAACTAGTTAACCATCCCGATATTGATGGGATATTTATCAACGGAGGTAGTTGGTTTGATATAGATGTTGATCATGCATCGGTTAAATTAAACGATATATACAACAAATACGAAGAATATCAACTAGAAACGATAAACCTTCTAGATCAAATTAAACCCAAATATAATAAGAATTCAATATTCAACGAGTACAAACAGGTAATAGACGCATATTTATAACAAATATGTTATGAGTTATTATGCAAAGTATTTACAAAGATTAGTC
>MDTB01051703.1_pt1 | contig 11479 bp, 10 predicted proteins | sample 811161 | NCBI WGS metagenome assembly MDTB01 (sample SAMN05326650, study PRJNA326480) | marine metagenome | isolation source: seawater | place: Mediterranean Sea | collected 2009
AGGTGTGGCCATAGATTCGGTAGAAGATATGAAGATACTTTTTGATGGTATTCCACTCAATAAAATGAGTGTTTCTATGACTATGAATGGAGCAGTGCTTCCAGTACTCGCGTCTTATATAGTAGCAGCAGAAGAACAAGGAGTAGCACAAAAGGAATTATCAGGTACTATTCAAAATGATATACTCAAAGAATTTCTTGTAAGAAATACTTATATTTATCCTCCAAAAGACTCTATTAATATAGTTTCAGATATTATTGAATATACTTCAAAAAATATGCCTAAGTTTAACTCAATATCAATCTCTGGTTATCATATGCAAGAAGCAGGAGCAAACCAAGTGCAAGAATTAGCCTTCACCATTGCCGATGGATTAGAGTATGTAAATACTGCAACCATTAAAGGACTACCAGTAGATAATTTTGCTCCTAGATTGTCTTTTTTTTTTGCAATCGGAATGAATTTTTTTATGGAGATAGCAAAACTTAGAGCAGCTAGATATATCTGGGCGACAAAAATGAAAGAAATTTTCAACCCAACTAATCAAAAATCACTAATGTTAAGAACACATTGCCAAACCTCAGGTGTTTCTTTGACAGAGAAAGATGCTTATAATAATATAGTAAGAACTACTATTGAGGGATTAGCTGCTGTTTTGGGAGGAACACAATCTTTGCATACTAATTCATTTGACGAGGCAGTGGCATTGCCAACAGAAATGTCATCGAGAATAGCTAGGAATACTCAGTTAATAATACAAAATGAAACTGGTATTACAAAAACTATAGATCCCTTGGCAGGAAGCTATTTTTTAGAAAATCTTACCAACTCTTTAATCGTGCATGCAGGGAAATTAATAGACGAAATTATGATAATGGGAGGGATGACAAAGGCAATAGAAAAAGGATTCCCAAATAAATTGATTGAAAAATCAGCACTTATGAAACAGGCTAACATTGATAGTGGAGAAGACATTATAGTAGGAGTTAATAAATATATAAATGATAAAGAAGAAGATTTCAATATATTAGAAATAGATAATACAAAAGTCATGAATGAACAGAAAACTTCAATCAAGAAACTAAAGTCTAAAAGGAATGATGAAAAGTGTCAGTTAACATTAAATAAATTAAAAACAGCAGCAGAATCAGGAAGTCATAATTTACTTGAAATATCTATAGAAGCTGCAAAAGAAAGAGCAACCATAGGCGAGATATCAATGGCAATAGAAAAAGCATATGGGCGCTTTGAGTCTAAACCAAGCCTTTCTCCTAAAATTTATTCAAATTCTTTTAAGGAGCAAGAAAAACTCAAAGATATTAAATTAAGTATAAAAGAATATACTAAATCCAACGGGAAAAAACCAAAAATGTTAGTAGCAAAACTTGGACAAGATGGGCATGATAGGGGAGCAAAAGTTATAGCTTCTTCTTTTTTAGATTTAGGTTTTGACGTAGAAATAACAAAATTATTTATAAAACCAGAAGAACTTTTAGAGATTGCTAATCGAACTAGTCCAGACGTTATAGGAATATCTAGTCATGCAGCAGCGCATTTAACTCTAGTAAAAGAATTCATGAATTTAGAAAAAAATAACAAAAAAAATTTTATAGTTGTTTGTGGCGGAGTAATTCCTAAGAAAGACTATGATAAATTAAAAGATATGGGAGTAGCTCAAATATTTGGTCCTGGCACTAACATACCTGATGCATCATATAATATTTTAAACCTAATTAAATATGGACATAAATCAAATATATAATTTTATTGTTGAAGTAGAATTAAATTTGTATTAAATTTCGCTAATATTGTAGAGAGGAAAAAATGACAAGAAAATGTGATTTATCTGGAAAATTAGTGCTTGCGGGAAATAATGTTAGTCACGCAAATAATAAGACAAAAAGAAGATTTTTGCCTAACCTACAAGTTGCCAGTCTATATAGTGAAAGCCTTGATAAAAAAATAAAATTCAGGGTTGCCACTTCTACTCTTAGGACTGTGGAAAAGAATGGAGGGATAGACAACTACTTAATAGAAACTAAAGATGAAAGACTATCATCAAATGCTAAAAAATATAAAAAATCTATAAAAAAAATAATCAGTTCTGGAAATCCTAAAAAAGGTCAATGAGTTGTTTCGACATTACCTCAGCTAAGTCATCTACATCAAGAATAGTAACTGCTTTATTGTAGTATCTTGTAACATCATGACCTATTCCGATAGCTAAAAGCTCAACATTAGACTTCTTTTCTATAAACCTAATCCTCTCCTTAAGGTGTGTGTCAAGATAGTTAGTGGAATTAGCTGACAATGTACTATCATCAACAGGAGCTCCGTCAGATATTACCATAAGTATTTTTCTCTTTTCATTACGCATATTTAATCTCTTGAAAGCCCAATCAATAGCTTCTCCATCAATATTCTCTTTAAGTAATCCTTCTTTAAGCATTATTCCAAAATTATTTTTACTTCTTCTAATGGGATTATCGGCACTTTTGTATATGATATGCAAAAGTTCATTTAGTCTTCCAGGTTTTTCTTTTTTATTTTCTTTGATCCACAAATCTCTAGCTCTACCGCCCTTCCAAGAGTTAGTGGTAAAACCTAAAACTTCTACCTTAACTCCACACCTCTCAAGAGTTTTTGATATGATGTCTGTAGACATAGCGGCTATAGTAATAGGTCTACCTCTCATAGAACCAGAGTTATCTATTAGAAGAGATACAACTGTATCTTTAAAGTCTATCTCTGCTTCTTTTTTATACGAGAGAGAGCTACCTGGTGATACTATTATCCTAGATAATTTACCACTATCTAAGATACCTTCTTCCATATCAAATTCCCACCATCTTTTTTGTCTTGCCAATAATTTTCTTTGAAATTTATTAGCAAGTATATTTATAGTATTATCTAATTTTTCTGTTTGCTTATCTAATTGTAATCTCAATTTGTTAATTTCATCAGTATTACATAATTTTTCCGCTGGTATTATAATATCATATTTATGTGTAAAAATTTTATATAAAAATGATCCCTTATTCTTTGCATTAATATTGAATTCGCTTGATGTACTGTTGGAGTCTTCATTATTTTCTTCATCATTAACACTTTCCTTTTCAATAGCTACTTTTTGGTCTATGTCTTTCATTATAGGGCTTGAGAGGAGATTTTCTATCATACTCTGTTCATCTTCCTCATTATTTTTTGCGTCATCCTGGTTCTCATCCTGGTTCTTATCTTCTTTATTATTATCATCTTCATCTTTGATATTTTTATTATCTTCATAGTTTTTATAAACACCATTTATTAGATTAAGTGAGAGCTTACTAAAGCTTTCCTGATCATTTAAATGTTTATTAAAATTTATTTTCTCTTCCAACAAAATATTTACTATTTTTTCAGCAATCGAGTCACAGTTTTTTCTAATTTTATTTTCTATTTTTTGGTTATTTATATTCTTTCTGACTACTAGCTTGAAGGTTTTAGACACTGAAAGTTTTTGATTTTTTTTTATAATTTCTTGAATAATAGACTCGTCTAAATCTTCAATGTTTTTTTTTACTCCTAGCATTATGTTTGACCCCTTTATTTCACACCTTAAATACTCTAGTTCGTTAAATATTTCTAAGCATTCTTTACTAAGGGGTAAGAATTTATTATGAAGGGAGGGGTTATGATATTTCTTTATTAAGGAAGCTGAGTCACTTTCTCCTCTAATCACTGTTTTATTAACCAAATCCTTTTTATATTCGACGGATGGAAGATATACTTCTTCTACCTGAACTTTTTCTTTTTCTCCAAATTCAACACGTATATTTTTTTTATTTGATATTGCCTTTACAGTACTTTCAATTGATTTTTTAAAAGATTCAACAACATCCTTTTTTTTACTCGGGTACATGTTGAGATTCTTTTCCACTATCTATAAAAGTAATCCAATCTCTAGGTAAATCTATGCTGAAGCATCTTTGATAATATTCAGCAATGATTGCTCTCTCGGCTTCATCACATTTATTTAAAAAAGTTACTTTAAAAGCATAATCTAGATCATCAAATATTACAGAGTTTTCTGCCCATGTTATTATTGTTCTAGGAGACATGAGGGTAGAAATATCTCCATTACTGAACCCGTTTCTCGTTAGGTTTGCAAGCTCAACCATTAATGGTATTAGTTCTTTTTTAAATTCAGTAGTAAATGTTAAAATTTTTTTTGTAACTATTTTAACCTCCTGTTCTTTCGAAAGATAATTAAGAGTAGAGACTATATTCCATCTATCCATTTGGCCTTGGTTTATTTGTTGCGTACCATGGTAAAGCCCTGAAGTATCTCCTAGTCCGATGGTATTAGTTGTACAAAATAATCTAAAAGATGGATGTGGTGTTATTACCCTATTTTGTTCTAATAGAGTCAACTTTCCTTCTACTTCTAAAATTCTTTGAATAACAAACATTACATCCGGACGACCTGCATCATATTCATCGAATACTAGAGCTGTTCCATTAATTAGAGACCACGGAATAATTCCCTCTTTGAATTTTGTAATCTGATTTCCTTCTTCGATTACAATAGAGTCTTTTCCTATCAAATCTATCCTACTAACATGACTATCTAAATTTACTCTTATACATCTCCAATTAAGTCTTGCAGCAATTTGCTCTATATGAGTAGATTTTCCTGTGCCATGATAACCTTGTATCATCACACGCCTATTGTATTTAAAACCGGCCAGAATTGATAGTGTAGTATCCTTGTCAAATACGTAAGCCTCATCTATGTCAGGAACATATTCATCTTTTTTAGAAAAACCCAAGACAGTCATCCCAGTATTTAAGTTAAATAACTCTTTAACCTTGTACTCAACATCTGGTTTTTGAGTCCTATCAGAAACATTCTTATTGATAATTTGTACCATTTTAAACCTCTTTTAATCTTTGAAATATTTTAATAAAACAGCATATGCCTCATTCAACTTTATTATTTTATCTTTATCTTCTATTTTATTAAGATCTGGATGGAATTTTTTCACCATAACTTTATATTGCTTCTTTAAAGCATTTAAGTTCTCTGGCATATTCATTGCTAATATGAACAAGGCTTCCTGAACTGTTTGGCAGGTGTGATTTTTTTCATCACCAACCTTATGTTGATTTTCATGCCTGAAAAAAACGAATTCGTCTCTAAAGTAAGGTTGTTTTTTTTTCTTAGTAGTTTGTCTATGCCACCTAGCATCTTCAGATAGTTCACTGTTAATCTCTTCTGTTGATCTTCCTTTAAAATAGTCCCAGCCCTTATTATATAGTTTTACATGTTTGAGGCAGAACCATTTAAACTTCCTTAACTTAACTCTAGAAGTAGGTGCTTTATATATTCCTTTCTCATCGCAGTTTTTCCATTCACAGTATTTTGTTAGCCTTAATAGTTCACCTTCATCAATATCAAAAAGATCAAAATTAATATTTTTGTTTTTATACATAATATTATATTATGTTTTTTTATATGATTGGCAAGGATTGAGGTTAACAAAATGGATGAATTTAATAAAAGAAAAGATAGGATAAAAGATTTACTAAAAAAGAATTTCAATCCAACTTTCATAAAAATTATTGACAATAGTCTAATGCATGCAGGTCATGGTGGCTTTGATAAAAACTCTAAGGAAACTCATCTTTTTATAAGAATGATCTCAAATAAATTTAAAAATAAAAAAAAAAAAGAAATGCATCAAGAGGTTTATACTGTAGTCAGGGAAGAGTTTAAGAACGGCTTGCATGCATTAGAGTTAGATTTAGGATCGGATTGATTATAAAAGAATTATGAGATTTTCTTTGTATTGTAAATGTGAACTCTAGTCACTCTTGTTTTTGTTCTAGCTCTAACTGTTAAAAGATAATCATTAATATAGAAATATTCTCCCTTTTGGGGTATCCTTTTCGATAAGTTCATTATTAAACCAGAAATAGTTGAAGCTTCTTCTTCAGGAAATTTAAGATTATGTAATCTATTCAAATCCCTTATAGTGGCATTACCATCTACATAAATATTTCCTTCATTATCAGACTCATAGTCTGCTGATGGAGTATCATGCTCATCTTCGATCTGCCCTACAATTTCTTCCAATATATCTTCTAGAGTAACCAAACCTTGTAATACTCCATATTCATCTACAACAAAAGCTATTTGTTGCTGCTTTTCTCTAAAAGCATTAAGTTGCCCTGATAGGCTGGTCGTTTCAGGAATAAACCAAGGTTTTTGAATAATTTTTGTAAAATCTATATTTTTTCCATTTAGAAATATTCTTAGTAGATCTTTAACTAATATAACCCCGACGATATTTTCAGGATTTTTATCCCAAATGGGTATTCTGGAATAAGGAGTTTTATTTACTATATTTAACAATTCCTTTTTATTTTCCTTTTTACTTATACTAAAGATATCCTTTCTGTGTATCATAACTTCACTTATTTCTCTTTCATTAAGGTCAAGAATACTTTCCAGCATAAATTTATTATCTTTAAACATTACACCTTCTTTATCAGCAATTAATATGGCTCCTCTTATCCTATCAAGGTTCAAGTTTTTTGATTTTGTATTCTTATTTTTTACTAAATATTTAATAGCAATATTAACAAAATGATTAATTGGACTCAGTATCCATATTACGGACTTTAAATAAGGAGTGTAGAAAATAAGCAATTTATCAGGTTTTCTAATTGCATATATTTTTGGCAAAACTTCAGCAAAAATAAAAATTATGGATGTCATGCTAATAGTAGAATACAATATACCTATGGGGCCGAAAGTATTAACTAATATGTTTGTTGCTAAAGCAGAAGACAAAATATTTACTAAATTATTTCCTAAAAGTATGGCACTTATTGCCATTTCTTTCTTTTTAAGAAGTATTTGAGTGTTAAAAGCTTTCATATCTCCTTCTGTTACTTTTTTTTGTAATAAAGACTCAGATATGCTCGTTAAGGCAGTCTCAGAAGATGAAAAGAATCCAGATGACAATATTAAAATAAAAATTACGAAAATTTGTAAATAAAAATAATAATCATGCATATTAAATAAAATCTTCTATAGCTTTATATATCATGTCGTTAGATATATGCGATTGAATGAATATTTCACCTATTCTTTTACATAAAATAAATCTAATACTATTTTTTATTTTTTTCTTATCTTTTTCCATATTCTCTACTAATCTTACTGCAGACCATTTTTTCTTTCTATTAATTTTCAATAAATTTATAGGCAAACGCATCTCTTTAAAGTGATTTTCTACTGTATTATATTCCTCTATCTTTAAATTTCCTAAATAGTAAGATAATTTCATTGCCATTAATATTCCTACTGCAACAGCCTCTCCATGTAAGACTTTATAATCTAACTCTGCCTCTATGGCATGGGCAAATGTATGTCCTAGATTAAGTGTCATTCTAATACCACCCTCTTTTTCATCTTTAATAACTATCTCTGATTTCTTATGACAACACTTAAGAATAATTTTTTTTATGGTATTAAAATCTAAATCCAAAATATTTTTTCTGTTCTTATGTAGCCAATAAAAAAAAACTTTATCATTTATTAAAGCATATTTTACAACTTCTGCATAACCAGACAAATAATCCCTTTTAGGCAAAGAAGATAGGGTAGCTACATCAATGTAAACTGCTGCAGGTTGATGAAATGAGCCGATTAAATTCTTTCCTTCTGCAGTATTGATACCTGTCTTACCTCCTACAGAACTATCTACCTGAGAAAGGAGAGTAGTAGGAATCTGAATAAATTTAATTCCCCTCAAAATTATAGAGGCTAAGAACCCTGACAGATCACCGACGATTCCGCCTCCTAAGGCATAAATGATATCACTTCTAATTACTCCTTCTCTCAGTATTTTTGCAGAAAGAGTAGATAACACATCAAAGCTTTTACTAGATTCGCCTGGCTTTATTACAAAAGAAGAAAAATTAATTTTTTTTTCCAAAAATTCTTTCTTTAGACTAGATAGATATAATCTACTAACATTCGTATCTGTTATAATAAAAGCTTTTGAGTTATTAAAAAATTTATCATGATTATGTGCAATTCTGCTAAAAATTTTTTTATCTACTACTATATTGTATGAGAATTGTTTGTGATTAACTACTAGACTTTTCATACACTCTTTCCAGATATTGTCTCAAATATTTTAATGATAGATTTGCAATGTCTTCCTTGCTTAGTACACCAGTATTTAATCTGATATCCGCTTCACCGTAAATATGGTTTCTTTTTTTAAAAAGGTCTTCTTTTTCTTTCATAGACTTTAATTTTTCAAAAACAGGCCTTACATTCTTAGATTTCTCCAATCTTTGCAACACTATTTTGATATCTGTATTAAGCCATATACTTATTGATTTCTTTTTAGCTATTTCCCTAACCTGCTGATTAAGGTATGCACCTCCGCCTAAAGATAATATTAGGCTTTCTTTTTTTTCTAATAGTTGAATAATAATTTTCTTCTCTAATTTTCTAAAATAACCTTCACCAAACTTAGAGAAAACTTTGCTTACCTTAATACCTTCTTTTTTTTCTATTTCATTGTCTATATCACAATGTTCAAGTCCAAGCTTTTTTGATAATATTCTTCCAATAGTAGACTTACCTACACCCATAAAACCGATAATTACAATAGACCTATAGTTTAATAAATTTTGTATGCTAAAGTTTTTCAAAAAATAAATTAAAAGTTCAATTATTTAAATTTTAAGTATTCTTATAATAATTATTATAATATACAATATATTTAATTATTTTATAATATAAATTATGATAAGAAAATTAATAATTATACTTTTTTTAATCTCAGTTATTGCAGTTACTTATATTTTTTTCTTTTGGAATTTCCCAGCCCCTGAAAAGGAAATAGAAAAAGAATTGGAGATTCAAAGGCTTAAAGATAGTGAATAAGCAATTAAAATTCCTTTCCATTTTATTAATATTTGTATTTAGTTTAAATCTTAATAGTCAACAAGGTCCAAAAGATCTAACTATGATTGAAGGAGAAATTGAAGAGGTTACTCCTGAAGAAGAAGTGGAAAAAATTGAATCTTTAGAAAACACTAAAAGTGTAGAAGAACAAAACATAGAGGCTCTTGAAAAAAATAAAGAAGTTACAGAAGACTTTATTAATACCGGTATAATAATAGATGATATTCCAAAAGAATTTAATAACTGGTATGGAGTTTTATCTAGCAAAGAAGGAGGCTTAGGATGGTTAATGTGGGGTGACACAGAATATACTTTGTCTTTAGAATTATTAAAAAATTTGCCTACTAATATTTACTCTCCGGCCATATTAGATTTATATTCTAGCCTCCTTCTTTCTAGAGCTAAGAGTCCTGAGACAAAAGAAAAAAAAATCAATAAAAAAAGTCTAAATTCCATCAATGAAGAATTAATTAAATATCAATATTTTGATGAAAAAGTCAGATTAATGATTGAACTCGGGCTTAATAAGAAAATAAAATTATTAGAAGAAAGCATACCACTTGAAGTAAGAAACTTTTTATTTGAAAGAAGATTAAGAGATATAAGATTTAATAATATCGATATTTATTACATTTGTGAGAATATTCAAAATAAACTTAAGGAGGAAGAAAATAAGAACTTTAGCAGAAAGTTGCTAATATCTTGCAATATAGCTAATAAAAAAAATAGCTCTGCGCTACTAGCATTAGATTTACTAGAAAATGATATGAAAGAGGAAGATTACTTTTTTAAGGTAGCTAGAAATTTGATTGAAAATGAAAGGCCAGTAGATATCTCATTTAAAAATATGGAACTACCAATTAATCTAATTCTGAGTCTAAATAATAAAGAACAAGCAAAAGAAGCATTCAAACTTTTTCCCTTAAAGCTTGATAGATTAATATATAAGATGAAACTTTATGAAATAGACGATCAAATAGAGTCCTTAGAAAGGCTTGTAAATGTCGGTCTTTACGATAAAGAAGACTTAAAAGATGAATATGAAATGTATTTAGAAAGTATTCCCCCGCAATTATTAGAAAATAATGATTTAGTTAAGGATAACTCAGTCAGAATAAGAAGCTATTTATTTCAAAAAGCTATGCAGTCTTCTGAAGAAGTAGAGCGTGCTAGGAATTTAAATTTATTATGGGAAAAAGCAAAAGATGCTGGAATAGAGAAAGCTATTTCATATATCTCTTCGGAAATAGTATCTTCTATCCAACCTGAAAGTAAACTAAATTGGTTTACTTTAACAGCTAGTAAGAATCTATTATTTTCTAATAAAACAGAAAATGCAAAAAGATGGTTATTTTATGGAAAAATTAATACCAGTGAAAGGGCGTCTTTAGATCCTAATTTTTGTAAAGCACTTATTACTTTATACCTCAAAGATAGAGATATTTATTTGGAGAATAAAAACCTTCCTGAAATTAACTTTTTATTAGAAATCCTATTTAACGATATTAATATTGATAAAAAATCATTAGAAAAACTTATGATTAGTTTAAAAGCTATTGGCGTTGATATTAGGAATAACCTCTGGCAAAGTTTTATTTTTAACAATGCTACTAAAAAAGAAAAAAAAATTAATAAAGAGATTATTAACTTACAGAGTCTTTATTTTCATTTAGACTACTCTCTACAAAAAAGAAATAAGGCTGAAGTTGCAATTATTTCAATTATCTTGCTCTCTGACTATTTAGAGAATGAAAATTATCAGAGTTTATTTAATGCCCTTGAAGCCCTTAGAGAGGTAGATCTAGAAATCTATGCAAGAGAAATAGCCTTTGAAATTAATTCTAATTTTTTAAGATAATTTATGACTAAAGAAAAAAATCAAATGAAGAATTTAATAGAATTATTCATTGATAAAATCATAACAGAAAAGAATCTATCTAAAGCTAGCATAGTCGCTTATAATACAGACCTAAATTATTTTGCGAGATACTTATCTAAAATATCAAAAAGTTTTTATACTTTTAAGGACAAGGATCTTTTGCAATGGAGTAATTATTTAATAGAAAAAAGATTAAAATCTAGTTCAAGAATAAGAAAAGTATCAGTTATTATTCAATTTATGCGATTTCTTTTTTCTGAAAAATATATAGAAAATAATCTTTCTAAGAAAATAATAAGTCAACGTGTTGATAAATTAATACCAAACTTAATAAGCGAAAGAGAAATTCTAAGTATATTAAACTATCTCGAGAAAAATGCTTCTATTTTCGGTAGAAGGCAAACCTTAGTTATTACAGAACTACTATACGCAACGGGTATGAGAATAACTGAACTAGTAACTTTAAAAAAATCAGCTATTGCTGAAGATTATAGTAATATTTTAGTTCTTGGAAAAGGCAACAAAGAAAGACAAGTTCCAATAGGAGAAGAGGCTAGGAAGGTTCTAAAATGCTATCTAAAAGAAATAGAAACAAATATCAAAATAAAAAAGAGGAATAGAGTTGG
>MDTB01007837.1_pt1 | contig 11478 bp, 10 predicted proteins | sample 811161 | NCBI WGS metagenome assembly MDTB01 (sample SAMN05326650, study PRJNA326480) | marine metagenome | isolation source: seawater | place: Mediterranean Sea | collected 2009
TCTCTTAAATGATTTGATGCCTTTAGCCATATCACCCATTAATTGAGGAATTTTTCCCCTACCAAATAAAAGTAGGACAATAACAAGTACTATTAAAAGTTGCCAAATACTAGGAGTCATGTGTCCCTCTTATAGTCAAAATATGAAAAAACAAGTAAAAATAGGAAAAAAAATGAAAGAAAAAGAAAGGAAATACAATAGTTTATGAAATTGAAGTGATTATTAGTTTAATAAAATATTAATTATTTTGAATAAAATCATCAATATTATTCTCTTCTTCATTTTCATCGGTAATTTGATTATCTGAAGTTTGATCATTTTTAGCAAGATCACTAATTGTTGCAATTGCAGCTCTTTTATCTAAAAAACCACTGGCCTTTAATTCATCTTTGTTAGGCAAATCACTTAAATTATTTAACCCAAAATGTTCTATAAATACTTCAGTTGTAGACCATAAAGTTGGCTTACCTGGGATATTTTTTCTTCCAGAAGGTTTAATCCATCCAATTTCCATTAGATGATCAATGGATCCTCTTCCCATTTGTACACCTCTAATATTTTCTATTTCTGATCTCGTAATCGGTTGTTGATAGGCAATAATTGATAATGTCTCAAGAGCAGCTCTAGATAATTTTCTTCTCTGAGTTTTAAAAATTGTTAGTTCATCTATTAATTCATTGGATGTTCTAAAGGACCATTTATTTCCTGTTTTAACTAAATTAATACCACGAGTACTATAAAATTCTTTAATTTGGTTCAAATAATTAATAATATTTTTTTTATCGTTTATTTTATCTTTTAGATCATTTTCTTGAACTGGCTCACCTGAGGCAAAAAGTATAGCTTCCAACAATTTAATATCTTTGTTATTCATTAATTTTTTAATTTTATATAAATATTACCAAAAGTCTTTTCTTGCTTAACTTCAATAAATCCATTTTTTGATAATTCAAGAGAAGCCACAAAATTTGATGATATTATTGACTTATTAATTACTTTTTTGTGTTTTAATAAATTTGGAATTATACTTAAAAAATTTGTCCATTCTAAAATCGAACCAAATATCTCACGCATTCTTTTAATTGCTTGATCAACAGAATATAATTCAGAATATTCAATTGTTAAATTTTTAATTTGTTCTTTTGATTTTAATATTTGACTATAAGATTTAAGTAAATCAAATAAATTTGATGTATAATTAATATTGTATCTAACTTTTAAACCTTCGCTTGATCCACCATAAAAAATATCCCTATTTATTATTGGTCGAGAGTATAAAATTTTTGAAATTTTTTGGAATGTTTCTAAACGCTGAAGTTGATATTTCAGAGCTTTTTCGAGATCTTCTGTAGTGTATTCTTCTGTTTTTTCTTCTTTTGGTAAAAGTAATCTGGATTTTAAATATGTAAGCCATGCGGCCATAACGAGATAGTCTGCAGCAATTTCAATATGAATGTCACTGTATTTATTGATAAAACCTATGTATTGATCGCAAAGTGCTGATATAGAAATATCTGATAAATCAACCTTTTGTGTTCTTGCCAATACCAACAAAAGATCAATAGGACCTTCAAAATTATCTAAAGATAGATGAAAAGAGCCCAAATCTTTGTTTTCTTGCAATAAATTTGACATTATTTAACTATATCAATGAAAATAAGATTCTCAAAAAAATTTAATTATTAGGATTTATAATCAAACATTTTTTAATAAAACTTAATTGATCACAATAATTAATAGCTTCATTATTAGAATTAAAATTTTTATATGTTAAAAAATAATTATTATTAATTTCTGATCTGACTGAAAAAATAAATAGTTCATTTACATTTATAATCTCATTTTTAAGATTAATTAAATTATTTAAATATTCAGTTATGTTTTCATAATCTGCATGACTGAATAATTGTATAGTATAATTTAAATTATCAATATTTGTGAAATTATAATTTGACTCGTCATTAATTGATAATATTTTATTTATACTTTTTTTATCTGTAAAATTAACCTGCTCTCCTTCTTTATCATCAGGTATTATATAAAATATATTATTTTTTTTACTTGTAATAATAAAATATTTTTTATTCATGTTTATATAAATAAAAATAAAATAAATTGTAGAAAATAGTACTAATATAAATAAAATAACGAAATAGAATCTATTATTTGGTTTATTAAAAAATAAATTTTTTTTCATTACATTTTTTTAGGAGCATCTATATCAATGATTGAAAAAATATTTTTTAGAATTATTCTAAAACTTTTAATCCAAAATAATTTAACTTTAGTTCTACTGATGTTGTTTTCATCAATAAATCTAAGAGACTCATTATCTTTACCTTTATTCCAAATAGAATGAAAAATAGAGCATAATAATTCTAAATAATTAATAATTCTATGAGGTTCATTATAATATGCTGACTGGTAAATCAAATACGGATATGAAATTATTAACTTAATTATTATTAATTCATCTTCTGTTATATTTTTAATAAAATCATTTAAATTAATAATTTTTGAATTGTAAATATTTAATTCCTTAGCTTTATTGATTACAGATGTTGCTCTTGCATATGCATATTGACAATAAAAAACATTATTATCTTTATTTTTTTTAATAACAATATCAAGGTCAAAATCTATAGCTGTTTCATTTTTAGTAGAGATCATGTAATATCTTATTGGATCTTTTCCAACTTTATTAAATACATTTGCTAAAGTAACAAAATTTCCATCTCGTTTTGACATTTTAATTTTCTTACTATTTTGAATTAAACTAACTATTTGACAAGTTAATACTTTAAAATAATTATCATCATCATTTTTGATAGCTTTAATTAATGAATTCATTCTAGGGATATAACCAATATGATCTGAGCCCCAAATATTAATTAGTTTATCATATTTTCTATTAAATTTATTATAGTGGTATGCTGCATCATTTGCAAAATATGTCCATTCTCCATTAGGTTTTTTTAATGCTCTATCTTGATCATCTTCTATTTTTGAAGATCGAAATAACATTTGTTTTCTTGGTTCCCAATCAACATCATCACCCATAGGTTTAGGAAGGACGCCTTCATAAATTAAATCTTTTTTTTGAAGAATCTTAAATAATTGATCTATTATTTTACTATTAACTATTTCTGATTCGTGAGTAAAAATATCAAAATTAACATTTAAGAGTTTTAAATCTAATTTAATATTTGAAAGAATTGACTCAATAGCAATTTTTTTAAAATAATTTTGAGTTTTATCATTATTTATTAGCCATTTATCACCATCTTTTAAATATATATTTTTAGCAATATCTATCAAATATTCACCGGGATACTCATCACTAGCTAATTTGATTTCATTACCCAGAAATTTCAAATATCTTTTATGAAGAGAATTAGATAATTTATCAATTTGTGAACCAGCATCATTTACATAATATTCTCTGGAGACAATAAAACCTACTTTTTCGTATAAATTACTTAAAATATCTCCAAATATTGCACCTCTTATATGAGCAACATGTATTGGTCCAGTTGGATTTGCAGAAACATATTCGATATTAACTTTCTTATTTGTTCCAAATTGTATTTCATCATATATTTTTTTATTAATTATTGAATTAAGAGTATTAAAAATAAAATCACTTTTTAAAAAAAAATTTATAAAACCATTATTGGAAATTTCAAGATTGTTAATAAAACTAATTTTTAAAACTTTATTTTTTAATTCATTTTCAAAATTATAACTTTTATCAATAATTTTCTTTTTAATTATAAGAAAAAAATTTGAGGCTATGTCACCTTTTTTATTATTAGATAAATAATCTATACTTATTTGTTTTTTATTAATTTCTGATATTACTTGTTTTTCTAACAGTTCATCAGCATATACATAAAAAAAAGATAACAATTTTTGAATATAATTATTCATAAATTTCCTTAAATAAATTCAAAGCAAATCTATCAGTCATGCCTGAAATATAATCACAAATTAATCTTTCAATTTCAATATTTTGGATTGTCCAATCATTTGGTAATTTTTCATTATTTGCTATAAAATAATGAAAAAGTTTGTGAACAACATTTTTTGAATAATTTCTCTTATCTAGGAGATTTTTATGATTGTAAACATTAAGACTAAGAAATTCTTTTATAATCTTACAATTTTTTTTCATGTTATCTGAATAAGATACAACAAAATTATCATAATTTTGTATATCATTTATTGAATTAAAATTATTTAAATTTTTTGATGTAGTCTTATATATATCATTTATCATACTTGACATTGAATTTCTCAAAACTTGATAAAGTAATTGTTTGTCAGATATATTTTTATACTGATCTTGTAATTCATCTATTATATCCTTAAAAAAATATATTTCCGATAATTCATCTAAGTTAATTAAATTTGCTCTTACAGCATCCTCAACATCATGATTGTTGTATGCAATATCATCAGAAATACTTGCAATTTGAGATTCAAGAAAAGGTTGTAAATTTAATTTTAAATCTTGTTTTTTAATATAGTTTTTTAAATGATATGGTAATTTTTGATTAATTGTTCCATTGTGCTTAACTATCCCCTCTAAACTCTCCCATGTTAAATTTAAACCATCAAAATAAGGATGTCTTTTTTCTATTGATGTTAAAACTCTAAGTGTTTGATCATTATGATTAAAACCTCCAAAATTATTCATAGTTTCATTTAAAGCGTCTTCACCACTATGACCAAATGGAGGGTGCCCTAAATCATGAGCAAGAGCAACGGTTTCACCAAGATCTTCATTTAAATTAAGCATTCTGCATATAGATCTAGAAATTTGTGCAACCTCAAGAGAATGAGTTAATCTTGTTCTATAATAATCACTTTCACTTTCAATAAACACTTGAGTTTTATATTTTAACTTTCTAAAAGAATTTGAATGGATTACTCTAGCTCTATCTCTTTCAAATGGAGTTCTTAAATCAAAATCATTTTCAACATATAGCCTACCTAGTGAAATTTCTGGATTTATAGCTAAATGTTTGAACATAAAAAAATTTATATTATAATTGTTAAAAATAACTATAAGAATATTTGAATAAATGGATAATAATATTGTATTTACAAAAAGTGCTCAAAATCACATAAATAAAATACTTGACTCTGAAAAATCTGAATTTTTTAGAATAACAGTGTTAGGTGGAGGTTGTGCTGGCTTTCAGTATAAATTTGATTTTTCTAAAAAAGCTAGTGAAGATGACATACTATTTGATTATAAAAATGCTAAAATTTTGATCGATAAAACATCTATAGAATTGATAAAGGGCTCTAAAATAGATTATGTTAATGAATTGATTGGATCATCTTTTAAAATTTCTAATCCACAAGCTTCATCATCATGCGGATGCGGTACTTCATTTTCTATTTAATGAAAATTACTACATGGAATGTAAATTCAATAAATGCAAGAATTGATCATTTAATAAATTTTATAAAAAAAGATCAGTCAGATATCTATCTAATTCAAGAATTGAAATGTACAAAAGATTCATTTCCTTATGAAGAATTAAAAAAAATAAATTATTATTCTTATGTTAATGGTCAAAAAGCATGGAATGGGGTAGCATTTATTTGTAAAAAAAACCTTAGTATTAATAATATTAAAATACCAAATTATAATGATGATAATGCAAGATTTATTGAAACTGAAATAAAATTAAAAAAAATTAAAAATAAAATAAAATTAATCAATATTTATTTACCTAATGGTAACCCTATAGATACAGAAAAATTTGATTATAAAATAGAATGGATGAAAAATTTTAATACTTATATAAAATCACTAATTAATAATAATATACCTGTTATAATTGGTGGTGATTTTAATGTTATACCTACTGATGAAGATGTATATTCTCCTGAAAATTTTAAAAATGATGCTTGTGCACATCCTTTAACAAGAAAATATTTTAGAAAATTAATAAATTTAGGATTTACTGATACAGTAAAATATTTTGTAGATGGTAATACTAATTGGACATTTTGGGGTTACAGGGGTGGAAATTGGCAAAAAGGAAATGGATTAAGAATTGATCATTTTCTTACAACAGCTGAATTAACAGATTTAATTAAAATAATTAAAGTTAATAGAGAGCCAAGAGCTTGGGAAAAGGCATCAGATCACACTCCAGTAACATTAGAATTTAATAATTAATTAAATATCTGCATATGTGTGTGTTTCGCTTTTTGCTCCTGGTTGAGTGACTGCACCTTCATATGCTGGACCTACAGTTTGTGAATATTTCCAAATTGATCCTGAATTATGATTTGTTTTTCTTGGTTTCCAATTTTTTTTTCTATTATTTATTTCTTCATCAGAGATAGATACGTTAATTTCTCCTTTTATTGCATCAATTACAATTATGTCACCATCTTTTAATAAGCCTATCATACCACCAACTGCTGCTTCTGGGCCGACATGTCCAATACAAAAACCTCTCGTTCCTCCTGAAAATCTTCCATCCGTAATCAATGCAACAGTTTCACCTAGACCCTGTCCATAAATAGCTCCTGTAGTTGATAACATTTCTCTCATTCCTGGACCTCCTTTTGGCCCCTCATATCTTATAATTACCGCATCTCCTGCTGTAATTTCATTTTTTAAAACTGCAGTTAATGCATCTTCTTCAGAGTCAAAACATTTAGCTTTACCTTTAAATGTAAGATTTTTTAATCCAGCAATTTTGGATATACAGCCATCAGGAGCAAGATTTCCCCATAACCCAACAACTGAACTATTTTCACTAATAGGATTTTGACATTTGTAAACTACATCTTGATTAGTAGGAAAAATAACTTCATTATGATTCTCAGCAATTGTTTTTCCGGTAACAGTTATACAATCTCCTTTTATATAACCGCCATCTAATAACGATTTTATAACAACTGGAACTCCTCCTATATCATACAGATCTTTTGCAACATATTTTCCCCCAGGTTGCATATCTCCAATATAGGGAGTTGAATTATAAATCTCTACTACATCTCTTAATGTGAATTTTAAACCCGCTTCATTTGCAATAGCTGGAAGATGAAGAGCAGCATTAGTTGACCCTCCTGTAGCTGCTACAACTCTAGCTGCATTAACAAGTGAGTCAATTGTTACTATATCTCTAGGTCTTATATTTTTTTCTAATAAGTTCATTATTGCTTTACCACTTTTTTCACCATAAGCTTTTCTTTCTGCAGTGTTAACTGCTGGTGGCATAGCTGAATTTGTTAAAGCTAAACCAATAGCTTCAGAAATACATGCCATTGTATTAGCGGTAAATTGACCCCCACATGAACCAGCTGAAGGGCAAGCTACTTGTTCAATATCTTTTAAATCTTGATCACTAATGGTTCCTGCAGCATGTTTACCTACTGCTTCAAAAACATCTATGACTGTAACATCCTTGCCTTTATATTTTCCAGGTAAAATTGATCCACCATATATAAAAACTGAAGGTACGTTTAATCTAACCATTGCCATCATTAAACCTGGTAAAGATTTATCGCATCCTGCAAGACCTACTATTGCATCATAACAATGTCCTCTGACAGATAATTCAATTGAGTCTGCAATAACCTCCCTACTTATAAGTGAGGATTTCATTGCTTCATGTCCCATAGCAATTCCATCAGTAACGGTAATGGTTGTAAATTCCCTTGGTGTGCCTCCAGCATCTTTTACACCTGTTTTTACATGTTGTGCTTGATCCTGAAGAGTTATGTTACAAGGTGCTGATTCATTCCAAGTACTGACAACACCAACAAAAGGTTGATAAATTTCATGTTCTTTTAAACCCATTGCATAATAATAAGATCTATGAGGCGCACTCTTTGGTCCTACACTAACGTATCGACTAGGTAATTTAGATTTTCTATTTGATCCTTTTTCTTCCATTCTAATTTATAGTATTTATTATTTGTTCAATTTTTTCAATAGAAGATTTGTAAATTTTTCTCTCATTTTTAAATTTATCAATAATTTCTTCTGATGCTTTATTCATGAAATTTTCATTATTTAGTTTATCATTTACTTTATTAAATTTATCTTGTTCAATATCCTTTTTCCTATTCAATTTTTTAATTTCTTCAGCTGAATCAATAATACCTTCTAGAGGAATTAAAACCGATAATGAAGTTAATACAATTAAAGCTGAATTATTGTTTGGTTTAATTTTTTCAAAATTAATATCTTTTGTTTTTAAAAAATAATTTATTTCATTTTTATGATCAAAAAGAAATTTATTAAGTTCTTCATTTTTTACTTCTATAAAAACATTAATTAATTTTTTATATGGTATATTTAGTTCAGATCTTAAATTTCTAATTGATGTTATGAATTCAATAAATATCTCGAAGTAATTTTTTGAAATATTAAAAGAGTTATTTGTAGTATAATTGTGATGTATTTGATTCATTAGAAATGACTGATTGTCAACTAGAGACCTCCATAACTTTTCACTAATAAATGGCATGATAGGATGAATAATTTTTAAAACTTGTATGAATGTCCATCCAGAAACTTTTTTAATTTCATCGGCATATTTTTTATTATTAAAATTTTGTTTAATAATTTCAATGTACCAATCACAATAAGAGTGCCATACAAAATGATAAATCTTATTAGCTATTTCATGAAAAGAATACTTTTTAGTCAACTGATCAAGTTGAGTATTCAATTCAGCTAACTCTTTAATAATCCATTTATTCGCATCAAAAGATATTTCATCAATCTTTATATCATCCTTAAATACAGAATTATTAATTTGTAAAAATTTTCCAGCATTCCAAATTTTATTTATGAATGATTTATAACCTTTAACTCTAGCTTCAGATAATTTCACATCTCTGCCAGGATTTAATAGTGCGGTTAAAGTAAATCTTAATGTATCAGCACCATATTTATCTAAAAGATCTAATGGATCAATTATATTTCCTTTTGATTTAGACATTTTTTGTCCTTTTTCATCACGTATTAAAGGATGAATATAAATATCTTTAAAAGGAGTTTGTTTAATAAAGTAAGAACCCATCATCATCATACGTGCAACCCAAAAAAATATGATATCAAAGCCTGTAACTAAAACATTTCCAGGATAAAACTTCTCTAATTCATATGTTTTATTTGGCCAATCCAACGTTGAAAATGTCCATAAAGCAGAAGAAAACCAAGTATCTAAAACATCTTCATCTTGTCTAAGCTCAACATCCTTACCATAAAATTCTTTTGCTTGTTTCTTAGCTTCTTCTAAAGTTTCATTAACAAAAAATTTGTTATCTGGACCATACCATGCAGGAATTTGATGTCCCCACCATAATTGTCTTGATATACACCATGGTTGGATGTTTTCCATCCAATTATAAAATGTATTCTCCCATTGTTTGGGAATAAACTTAGAACTATTATTTTTGACGGCTGATATTGGATCTACTGATAGTTTTTTTGCATCACAAAACCATTGATCTGTAAGCCATGGTTCAATAACTACACCAGATCTATCACCATATGGAATTACCATTTGTTGTTTTTCTTCTTTAACTAATAAATTCATTTCTTGTAATTTTTTTAAAATTAATTTTCTTGCATCAAATCGATCTAAATTTTGAAATTCTTTAGGTGTATTTAAATTAAGTTTGGCATTTTCATCAAAGATATTAATAAATTCTAAATTATGTCTCTTTCCTACCTCAAAATCATTAAAATCATGAGCAGGAGTAATTTTTACAGCACCTGAACCTTTTTCAGGATCAGCATATTCATCTGTTATAATTGGAATTTTTTTATTAGATATTGGCAAATTACAAAATTTGCCAATCAAGTTTTTATATTTTTCATCATCAGGATGTACAGCTACTGCTGTATCTCCTAACATTGTTTCAGGTCTAGTAGTTGCAACTATAATATGATTATTTTCATCTATGGGATATTTTATGTGCCACAAACTTCCTTCAGTATCTTTTTGTTCTACCTCTAAATCAGAAATAGCAGTTAAAAGTTTTGGATCCCAATTAACTAATCTTTTATCTTTATAAATAATTCCATCATTATATAAATTGACAAAAACTTTCTTAACTGCGTTTGAAAGACCTTCATCCATCGTAAATCTCTCTCTTGACCAATCTGCTGATGCACCAAGTCTTCTAAGTTGATTACTAATAAGACCGCCAGACTCTTTTTTCCATTCCCATACTTTTTCAATAAATTTTTCTCTACCTAATGATCGTCGATCTAAATTTGACTCACTCAATTTTCTTTCAACTACCATTTGAGTAGCTATTCCAGCGTGATCTGTACCTGCTTGCCACAATACTTCCATTCCTTTCATTCTATGATATCTGATTAATATATCTTGAATTGTAAATGTTAAAGCATGACCCATATGTAAACTTCCAGTTACATTGGGTGGAGGCATCATTATAGAATAGGGTTCGCCACCTTTTTTTGGTTTAAAGCAATTTAATTTTTCCCACTGAGAGTAAAGATTTTTTTCATCCTTTAAAAAATCAAAAAATTTTTCTAGCTCCATTGTATTTATTTTGAATCAAAATAATTTTTAAGTAATTTTGGTATTTTTTCATCAAGTATTTTTTTAATTTTATTTTCTACAAGATATGAAAGTTTTTGATCTATAATTTCATTAATTTCTTCATTTATTTCATTGTCTTTTTGTAGAAACTTGATTGTACCATCGCTATTAACTTTTTGGTTTAAAATTAAAATATTAGAGGATAAATCTATATTTTTATCACTTTTTTCATCTTCTAATGCTTTACGTATTATTTCTAGAGACTCATTTATTGAATTTTTTGTATTCATAAAGATATTATAAATGTTTAATTTAATTAATAAAACTCTAATTATAGTTTGGAAGATAATCTTCAAATAATTTAATTAATGAGCCATCTAGAGCTAATAAATTGAAATAATTAATTAAATAGTTTTTATTTGCATCAAAATAATCAACTTTAACATTTAGTAAATTAGTTTCAGCTTCAATTAAATCAGTTATAGATTTAGTTCCTAGATTGTATTCTTCTTGAGTACTTTGAAGCAGAGTATTCGCATAATCTATTGTTAATAAAGATGTTTTTAAGTTAGATTGACTAATTAAGTAATTTTTAAAATAATTTGATACTTCAATATTTAAAGTATCTCTCAAGTCTTCATATTGAATTTCATTTTGTAAAATTTGAGAATTAATCTTTCTTATATCAGATTTATCTATATTTTGTTGGAATATAGGAATAGTTAAAGTCAAGCCAATTGAAGCATTTGTATTTTCTGATCCATTATCTATTCTAGAACCATCTGAATATTCAGTTGAAGCTGTTATATCAAGAGACGGTTTATTAGAACTTTTTTCTTTAGATAAATCAATTTCTTTAATTTTAATATTATTTTTAGCTATTAAGATATTAAAATTATTTTTATAAACATTTGAAAGA
>MDTB01158478.1_pt1 | contig 11478 bp, 12 predicted proteins | sample 811161 | NCBI WGS metagenome assembly MDTB01 (sample SAMN05326650, study PRJNA326480) | marine metagenome | isolation source: seawater | place: Mediterranean Sea | collected 2009
CTTTTGAGGAGTCTTTGGTCGACTTTGAGTCAAACAAAAACAAATTAGCGACTGGCATAAAGCAACATATCCAGGGCCAAGCCGGCTGTTAAGCTTGGCGCTACGGATTTAAACGAAGAGGACTATAAGTCAATGAAGGTACTCGTACCCGTCAAGCGCGTCGTAGATTACAACGTCAAAGTACGCGTCAAGCCCGACAACACCGGGGTTGATCTAAGTAACGTTAAAATGTCGGTGAACCCGTTTTGCGAGATCGGCATCGAGGAGGCCGTCCGACTGAAAGAGGCAGGCGTTGCCGAAGAAGTAATTGCTGTCACCGTAGGCACCACGGCAAGCCAGGAACAGCTACGAACCTGTCTAGCCCTGGGTGCTGACCGGGCCATCTTGGTCGAGACTGACCAAGAAGCGCAGCCCTTGGCTATCGCTCGCGCATTGGCTGCCATTCAAGAGCGCGAAAGCGCAGGCATCGTCATTTTCGGCAAGCAAAGTATTGATGGCGACAACGCTCAGACCGGGCAAATGTTTGCGGCTTTAACCGGTATGCCACAAGCTACGTTTGCATCCGAAGTAACCGTTGCCGACGGCAAGGTTCAGGTGATGCGTGAAATTGATGGCGGCATGCAGACTCTTTCCCTGACGCTGCCAGCAGTCGTTTCTACAGACCTACGTTTGAACGAACCACGATATGCCTCGCTGCCAAATATAATGAAGGCGAAGAAGAAACCTCTCGACGTATATTCGCCCGATGATCTTGGCGTTGATATGACGCCAACCGTCGAGCTTCTCAAAGTTGAAGCGCCGGCTGAACGTGCCGCAGGTATCAAGGTCGAAAGCGTCGAGCAGCTGGTCGACAAATTGAAAAATGAAGCAAAGGTGATCTCATGAGCATTCTCGTAATTGCAGAACACGACAATAATGAAAACAAGAGCGCGACTCTCGTTGCTCTCGCCGCCGCCCAAGCTATTGGCGGCGACATTGACGTTCTAGTCATGGGTAGCGGCGTTGATGGTGTGGCCAGTCAAGTCGCGGCAGTCCCAGGGGTTAATAAAGTACTGGTTGCCGATCAACCTGCCTACGAGCATCAATTAGCCGAAAATGTGGCGGGGTGTGCTATCGAAGTGGCCTCTGGTTACAGTCACATCGTTGCGGCGCATACGACGAATGGTAAGAGCTACTTGCCTCGCGTTGCCGCGATGTTAGGTGTTGCGCAAATCTCAGACATCATCGCCGTTGACGGCCCTGATACCTTCAAGCGTCCAATCTATGCCGGCAACGCTATCGCTACGGTAAAGTCTAATGACGCAGTAAAGGTTATCTCGGTGCGGGGCACCGCTTATGACGCGGTACCTGCCGAAGGCGGCAGTGCCAGTATCGAAGCTATCTCAGCTGCTGTGGATGCCGGTACTTCAAGCTTTGTTTCCGAAGAAATTGCCCAATCCGAGCGTCCAGAACTGACCTCAGCTGGCGTGATCATCTCTGGTGGTCGCGGTATGCAAAACGGTGACAACTTCTCATTGCTTGAAGGCATTGCAGATAAGCTTGGCGCGGCTATCGGCGCGTCTCGTGCCGCGGTGGATGCAGGGTTTGTGCCCAACGACATGCAGGTCGGTCAGACTGGCAAGATTGTTGCGCCAGACCTGTACATTGCGGTGGGCATTTCAGGAGCAATTCAGCACTTAGCAGGAATGAAAGACAGCAAAGTGATTGTGGCAATTAACAAAGATGAGGACGCCCCCATCTTTCAGGTTGCCGACTATGGGCTAGTTGCTGATCTGTTCTCGGCGTTGCCTGACCTGGAATCCCAGCTCTAGCAGATCGCCCAGCCGCTGACGTACCTCTAACGGATGTGCGTCAGCGACTCCATTCCTACTATCCTTTAGCCTTGGCCCAGCCCTTGGCATGTGCCTAGCCTTTGGCATGTGCCTAGCCTTGGACCTAACCTCTGATCTGCCCTTGAGTCTTAGTGCAGGCACTCGACCTGACACCTGTTGCCAGCGAGCACACAGCTAAGAGCTAGCTGGATCACCTACAAGAGCTCTAAAAACGCTTCGCCGTATACCAAGTGACAGGCTGTGCGTGATTATCCACTTCATCGACTACATCTAACACCAGCGCGAACAGCGACATACGAATCACCATGCCGTTATCGGTTTGTCGAAAAATGGCCAGGCTCGGATTTTGATTCAAATCGTCATCAAGCTCCTGAGCCTGCTTTCGCGAATCTCTGGGCAGAGGGTGCATGATAACCGTGTTCGGCGCGCAGTTTTGCGTGTAGACAGATTGGTTGAGACGAAACAACCCTTTATAGCGATCTGCATCCTCAGGCGAGGGAAACCGTTCTTCCTGGGTACGCGTCACATACAAAATATCGACATCGCGGATACCATTCGCTAACTCATGAAAAGCCTCAACATGATGCCCAGCAGCCTTTAGTAACTGCAAAATATCATCGGGCAGCGCAAGTTCGGGCGGCGAAATAAGGCGTAAATGAATGTTGTTGTACAGACATAACAGCTTGCACAGAGAGTGCACGGCTCGGCCAAAACGTAGGTCGCCGATTAGAGCGATGCGCAAGCCATCGATGCTTAGGTTTTGCTGAGCGATTTCAGTGCGCATGGTGTAAAGGTCTAACAGCGCTTGGCTTGGATGTTCGTTAGGCCCATCGCCGCCGTTAATCACCGGCACGCGACTGGCCTGAGCGAACTCTTCGACGCTGCCTGCCTCAGGGTGCCGCATAACAATCACGTCACTGTAGCCAGATAACACACGTGCCGTATCGTAAAGAGATTCGCCCTTCGCCAAAGACGATGCTTTTACCTCAGTGGTCTCTCTCACCTCACCGCCGAGCATATTGAAGGCTGAGCCAAAGGAGATTCGCGTGCGCGTGCTGGGCTCAAAAAACATGTTTGAAAGGATGGCTCCCTGGAGCACACGGGTAATGCGCCGTCTTGTTGCATAAACCTGCATCATGTCGGCAACCTGGAACACTCTGTCTACAGCAGCTCGATCGAATTGCGCCACCGATATTATGTGGTTACCAACAAAGTCCACGCTGAAGATTCTCCCGATGTGCGACTGCGTGATGATACTATGCCCAGCTCTTGAGAAGCGATAGCGGCAACTGTTCAACCAAAAAATAGCGAGGAAGCATTTTGGTTAGCGACGTACAAACCTTGGATACTGAAACCGTCCCAGCAGAGCTAGACGGACCAGCTGAGCCAGTAAGTGCAGTGACCTTGCCGTTCGCATTTGCACGGCGTTTTGGCGTTGTTATTCATCCTGATTCTGCCCCTGCACAGGCTGCTGGTCCTGGCGCTGAAGGGGCGCACAAATTGGCGTCCTTGATAGTTGCGGCAAAAACCCACCCAAGTCTAACCACCCTTGCCGAAATTCGTCGACTAACGCAGCGCCCAGTCAAAGTGTCGATCGTTGGCAGCGACGAGTTCGATGAACTGATCACCGCCTGTTACTCCAGAGATTCGGGTGAAGCTAAGCAAATGGTCGAAGATCTTGGTGAGGAAATAGATCTCGCCAGCCTAGCCAGTTCACTGCCCGAAACCGAAGACTTGCTTGACCAGCAAGACGACGCACCAATTATTCGCCTAATCAACGCATTGCTTGCCGAAGCCATCCGCGAAAATGCTTCCGACATTCATGTCGAAACCTTCGAGAAAGCCCTGGTCGTGCGCTTTCGCGTCGATGGCGTAATGCGCGAGGTGGTGCGCCCTCGGCGAGAGCTAGCATCACTGTTAGTCTCACGTATCAAAGTCATGGCCCGACTCGACATAGCCGAGAAGCGCGTCCCTCAAGACGGCCGGATTTCACTGCGAATTGGTGGGCGCGAAGTCGATGTGCGGGTCAGTACCATGCCGGCCAACGCTGGCGAGCGCGTAGTCATGCGGTTGCTCGACAAGCAGGCTGGTCGCCTGCAATTGGCTAAGCTGGGCTTAGCGCCGCATACCCTGGATGCGCTGCAAGGCATCGTGCACAAACCACATGGAATTTTTCTCGTCACAGGTCCAACCGGTTCAGGCAAAACCACAACGCTTTATGGCTCGTTAGCTGAGTTGAAAAGCGGCTCTATCAACGTTCTCACCGTTGAGGACCCTATTGAGTACAGTCTTCCCGGTATTGGTCAGACACAAGTGAACAACAAAGCTGATATGACCTTTGCCCGCGGGTTACGCGCAATACTTCGGCAAGACCCTGATGTGGTGATGGTCGGTGAAATTCGCGATTTAGAAACTGCCGAAATTGCCGTCCAAGCCAGTCTCACGGGCCACTTGGTGATGTCCACCTTGCACACCAACACAGCCGTTGGCGCAGTCACGCGTCTGATCGACATGGGCGTCGAGCCGTTTTTGCTTAGCTCGAGTCTAATTGGCGTGCTGGCGCAACGGCTCATCAGAGTACTGTGCACGGAGTGCCGTCGACCAGAGCCTGCCACCAGTGCAGAGCTAGGTTTCCTTAACGAAAAACAAGCCCAGGTATACCGAGCCGTCGGTTGCGCTGCATGCAGCCATACGGGGTTCCGAGGGCGCACCGGTATCTATGAAATGGTCGTGGTAGATGAAGAGATGCGCCAAATGATCCATGATCGGGCGAGCGAACAAATCCTTTCGGCCTATGCTCGCAAACAAGCTCCCAGTATCCGCGAAGATGGCAAGAATAAAATCCTTCAAGGCGTTACTACCGTGGAAGAAGTCCTGCGCGTAAGCCTGGACGACTAGAGGGCTTCATCTCAACATGGCGGCATTTGAATACAAGGCTTTGGATGCTCAAGGGCGGCAGCGCAAGGGTGTGATCGAAGCCGACAGCGCCCGCCATGCACGTTCAATTCTGCGCGATCAAGAATTGCTGCCCACCTCAGTTGGCGCAACCAGCCAACGCAAAAACAAACGATCAACCCTTGCTGGCGTGCGTCGCTCGCTGCGTGGTCTTGATCAGGTCTTGTTCACCCGCCAACTCGCCACCTTGGTCGCCTCCAGCATGCCCCTCGAGGAGGCATTGGCCGCGGTGGCAGAACAAAGCGAAAAGCAGCACGCGAAAGCTTTGATTATGGATATTCGTAGTAAGGTGTTGGAAGGATTCACCTTGGCTAATAGCATGAGCGAACACCCAAGCAGCTTTAGTGACTTGTACTGCGCGACCGTGGCCGCAGGAGAGCAATCCGGTTTTCTCGACCGTGTGCTCGAAAACCTAGCCGACTACCAAGAGCGTCAGTTTGCCGCCACGAGGAACGTCGAAATGGCCATGTTCTATCCAATCGCCTTGGTGATCATGTCGTTTATGATCGTGACCGGTCTGATGGTCTACGTGGTACCAGATATGGTTAACGTGATCGTTGACAGTGGCCAGCAATTACCATGGTTCACAGAGATATTGATCGCCGCCACTGCATTCCTTGGACAGTTTTGGTGGTTACTAGCGCTGCTCGTCGCAGCCACTGTGCTTGGCATAAAGTGGCTACTCAGGCAGCCCAAGTTGCGCATCCGCTGGGATCAAAGCACATTCCAAATCCCGTTGATGGGGCGCATCGTGCGCAGTGCGAACGCAGCGCGTTATGCAAATACGCTATCTATTTTATCGCGGTCAGGTGTGCCCTTAGTCGACGCAATGCACATTTGTAGCGATGTGGTGGCGAATACTTGGCTCAGGCGTGAACTGCGCGCAGCAACACAAAGTGTCAGCGAAGGCATGAGTCTGAAACAAAGTTTAGGCAAGATAGGTCAACTGCCGCCAATGATGCTACATATGGTCGCGGCAGGGGAACAGAGCGGTGAGCTCGATGAAATGCTTGCTCGTGTCGCTGATTTTCAGCAAAACGAACTAGAGCGAGTGGTCTCAACTTTAGTTAAATTGTTTGAACCCATTATGTTGATTTTCATGGGGGCAATTGTGCTGTTCATCGTCATGGCAATTATGCTTCCCATCTTGAGCATGAACCAGTTAGTTTAGCAATATCAGAAGCTTACAATAATTTTTTAATATAATATTTAGACTTTTAGAGCCAAATTTGGGCATTTGATCGCCAACCAATGAGATACGCTATGAGCCCTATCGATATGAATGCTTTAACCAGGATCTTACCCGGACAGGATGCGCGCCTGACCAAAACAATTGTCAATCAACGCGGATTCACCTTGTTAGAGATCCTTATCGTAATGGTCATCCTAGGAATCCTTGGCTCTGTGGTGGTGCCGCAGTTGTTGTCCCGACCAGATGCGGCAAGAGTTCAAGCAGCGCAAACCGATCTGCGCACGCTCAGCAACGCGCTGGACGTGTATCGTTTAGACAATTTCGCTTACCCATCATCTGATCAGGGCTTGGAAGCCTTGGCGGATCGGCCGAGCGGATTTCCTGAGCCGAAGAATTGGAATAGCGATGGATACATTAAAAAAGTACCGGTAGATCCATGGGGCTCTCCCTACTTGTATGAAAACTACGATGGCAGCATAGACATCGTCAGCTTCGGTGGTGACGGAGCTGAAGGAGGCGAGGGCACTAATGCCGATATTCGCCTCTCCGAGCTATAGCGCGGCGCAGGCGGTCACCAGTTGGTCGCTCGAATGATTGAATTGGCTGCATTGCGCGAATACAGGGTGCTGATTCGGGCTAATACAGCACGGTCCAGCAGGTGTGACCCGGCGGCGGCGCAAGCTGGTTTTACCCTCATTGAGATAATGGTCGTCCTCGTCGTCATCGCGATACTCATGGGCACCGTAAGCGTTGGCTTTAACAGTAACCAAGAATTCAGAAGTGCTCGAGATTACGCTCAGCGCCTGGCTATGCGCATGGAGCTTGCTCGCGACAGAGCCATTCAAAACAACCAAGAGTGGGGCTTATTCATCGCGGAGGATAGCTATGAATTTAGCTATTACGACGACGTAGAAGGGCGCTGGATAAAACACGGCTCACGGCCCTTCAACCTTGAACGAACCAAATTGCCCTTGGTCTATGATGTCACCGTTGAAGAGCTTGCTGGACAACTGAACAGCGACGACTCGGTGCCAGACTTAGTATTTTTCTCCAGCGGAGAAACCTCTCGCTTTGAGCTAAATCTACGCATAGATGGTATGAATCAGCGTTCCTGGTCCCTTAGTAGCGATGGCTTCTCGAACGTCGAAACTAACGAAAAGCGCAATTGATGCGCGGCTTCACCCTGATAGAAATGCTTGTCGCTGTGGTGATTATCGGCATTGTTGGGACAACGGTGAGCACGGCAATCAGTGGCGTTGCTAGCCAAACCTATGTGATGGAACGCAAGACCGTTGCTACCTGGGCAGCCGCTAATCATATGGCGCGTATGCGTCTAGCGCAGCGTCGTGAGCAGCAAGTACTCAAAGAAGGCAAAACGACTACGCGCCTGTATATGGGCCAACGCCAATGGGAGCTGGAAACCACAGTCAAAGCCACTGACCACCCCTGGCTGCGACGCATCGAAGTTGACGTCTACGCACTTGAGGAAGATGAACGCACTGGGCCGTACCAACATCTTGTAGGCTTTCTCGGTCGGTACTAATGATGCAACCAAGCTCACCCAAAACAGCGCAGCTCAGCCCCCCCGCTAAGTACGCCGGTGGCTTCACCCTCGTTGAGGTGATGATCGCGCTGTTTATCTTTGCGATTATCGGCCTCATTAGCAGCCAATTATTGTCCCAGAGCCTAAGCGCTCAAGAAAAACTGCAAGATCGAGGCGAGCGACTGGCAAATATCCATCGTAGCATGACGATTATCCAACGCGATTTGCTGCAGTTTACGCCACGCTCAATCCGTAATGAGAACGGCGACACCATGCCCAGCTTGATCATCAGCAATGAAGGCTTCTTAGAGTTAACTAGGCTTGGCTGGCGCAACCCGCTGCAGCATCCCCGCTCGACGGTGCAGCGAGTCAGCTATCGCTGGCAAGACAACAGCCTACTGCGTGCCTATTGGTATGTACTGGATCGGGATTATGCAGCGGAGCCAGCTTTCCAAACGCTGCTTGATGATGTTGAACGCGTGGAGTTCTACGTGCTAGACCGCAGCAACAATGAGCATAAGTTTTGGCCAAGTGCCAGTGCCAACGCCAACGCCAACGCCATTGGAAGCACAACTGGCAATGGTGCAAATCCAATTTCTGCAACCGGTGACGCCTCTACAGCGAATGACGGCATCGGTTCCACGGCAGACATCAATCAGCCCCCAACCAGCCAGGACGTCGTCGCACTGATTTTGCGTATAGAAATTGCTCCTTTTGGCGTGATTGAGCGCATTTGGGAGGTGCCTAGTGTCTAGCCACACTGATAGCCCTATTTTGCTAGCTAAGCAGCGGGGCGTAGCGCTAATCACCGTACTGTTAGTCGTGGCTATCCTCGCCGCTGTCACCACGACCTTGTTGGCGCGACATAACCTAGTGGTTAACCACCACCAGAATAGTTTTGAGCAGCGGCAAGCGCTGGAGTACGCGCTTGGCGCGGAAGAAATGGCCAGGCAGCTGTTATTTGACGATTTTGTCAATGCTGAGCCAGGTGTAGATCACCTAGAAGAAACCTGGGCCCGACAGACACTGCCTTTTGAAATCGAGCGCGGCTATATCGAAGCTCAACTGCGTGATGTAAATGGCTGCTTCAACATTAATTCATTTGCCAGCAACGACACAGGCCCACAGCTGACCCGACTCAAACGTTTGTTACAACAACTCGACGTGGACGAGGCAGTAGCAGACAAGCTCAAGGATTGGATCGACCAAGACACAGCTGTTACCGGGTTTGGTGCTGAGGATTCTGCCTATCAAAGCGCAGGTTTCGTCACCGCCAATCAAGCGATCACGGACACCAGCGAACTGTTTATACTCGATGGCGTGGAGCGAGAGCAGATAGCCGCGATAATGCCGCATATGTGCGTGCTGCCGTCCACAGAGAATAAGGTAAACGTCAATACGGCAAGTTCACTGGCGCTCTTCTCACTGGACAACGGCGTGTCTTTGGAAACCGCCCAAGCCCTCGTCGATCAGCCGCGAACATATCCTAGCGTTGCGGAATTCGTTCAGACACATGACACCTTCCTACCGCTGCAAAACCAACTGCAGGTCTCTAGTGACTATTTTTTACTGCACGCCAAGGTACAAGTCGCTGAAAGTACAGTTACTCTCGCATCACTGTTCTATCGCAACCCAGAAAATGGAGATATTCGGTTACTACAGCGGGATTTTGGTAAGCTCTTTCGCTCCAATCTACGGATAGAATCGAACCTGGAGGAAGGTTGATGCCGACGCTGTTTCTGCGCCCTCGATCGCGCACCGCTGGCGAGGAATCCAACGTGCTCGACTGGTATGTCTTTGAGCAAAATCAGCATCAGCAAGGGCTTGTAGGGCAGGGTGAAGTTACTCTTGCAGGTAATCCCGTCGATGACGAAATGTTGGCTATGTGGCCAACCAATCCGGCAGAAAGATGCTTAGTGATTGCTAACGAAGAGGTATTACTGCTGTCATGCCAGGTACCTGGGCGACGCATTAGCTCAATACGCCAAGCCTTACCCTATGCGCTAGAGGACTATGTCGCCAGCGACATCGAAAGAAACCATATCGCGCATGACACCATCAAACCTGGCCAACCCATCCATTGTGCGGTGATCAAGGAAGAAACCCTGCTGGCATGGCGTGAACTGCTCAGCGACCACAATATTAGTGTGGCTAACATGTTCTCCCAGGCTCAATTGCTCGCCGCGGAGCGAGACCAAGCAACTTTGTTATTTGGCCCGGATGGTGAAGCACAAGAAGTGCTGGTGGTCGCAGATGGGCAGAGCGCTGAAGTGCCTCGATCCGAGTTGCCGAGCATCGTTGAGGCTCTTAGCGCAGTTGATTTGATGTGCGTTAATGGCGAGTTATCAGACTTAGAAGCAGGGCAGTTGGATCGCCCTGTAACCACAAGTTATTACCCCGGAAACAGTGACGAATACCTGTACCAATGTTTCCTCAAGGGTGGCTGGATTAATCTCTTGCAAGGCAAATACAAAGTCCGCCAGAACAATTCCGCAATTCGCATTGGACTAAACAAAGTCGCTGCCTTGGCGGCGCTGTGGTTTATTGTCGCGGTAGTGGCCGTGGCCATTGAGGGCGCGGTCAAGGCGCACCGAGCGCAAACCTTAGAGGCGCAAAATATAGCAGCGTATCGCGCCATTTTTCCCACTAACAATCCGCCCTCGACGACCGCAGCGTTGCGCCGCCGCCTGCAATCCAAAGTCTCCACTCGAGGCACACAGCCCTTGGGTGATGCCAACGCGAGCGGTTTTGTTGATCTGCTAGCAAGGATGTCCGACAGCCTTGACCGCAGCACCCAGGTGCAATCTTTGCGCTACAGCGAGCAACGCATGGAATTGAACGCTGAGGTTCTTATTGCCGGATTTTCTGAGCTCGATGCGATCAAACAACGCAGCATCACTCAGGGAATTGTGCTCGAGACTGCGGATGCTGTGCAGGAAGACTCACAAGTGCGCGCAAGACTCAAAGGGAGCTACAGCCGGTGAAATTTCTCGATCAACTTTCGAGCACCTATCAGGGATCAGGCTTTTACCAATGGTTCACAGGACGCTCAGTCTCAGATCAGCGCGTGCTCATTGGCATCGCGACATTAGTTGGCCTGGCAGCTTTATACTCGGCTGTGTGGGTACCCATCAGCGACTATCGAGATCAGGCAGCGCTGCGCGAAAACCGCGCGCAGTTACTTGCTGACTGGATTGTTCTGAATAAACGCCAGCTGCAAGCGCCAAGAGGCGAAACAGGCAGCGGACAAGATACCGCACTGATCCCGCTGATCACCACATCAGCCAATGCGAGAGGACTTTCCCTGAGTCGTTTGCAACCTGAAAGCGATGGCGGCGTCAGTGTGGTGGTAAACCAGCAGCCCTTCGATGCGTTATTAAATTGGATTAGCCATCTGGAAATAGACCGTGGGTTGACCATCGATCGCATTAGCATCGAACGCACAGCAAACGAGGGCTTCGTGAACGCATTGTTACGGGTTCACTAAGATCTAATTCGGTATTGAGAGGGCAGCGATCAAACTTCGAGTTAATTCTGCAATTTCTCAGTAAACCTATAGAAAGGCTTGCATTTTATGAGAGTGGTCTACCACGGATGACTCTCAAGGAGCGTCAGATTGGCAAATCTATTATTTAACATAATATAGATTATGCGAACTTTGAGATCTGAAGGACGAAGGCTTTGCTTCCAAAGGCTTTGCTTACAAAAGCTTTGTTCCTAGAGGCTTTGCTTCCATAAGTCCGGCTTCTGCTAACTCAACTGCGCGCTGATTTTCTCCAGCAAACGCGCCAGATCAACCGGCTTGGTGTCGTAATCATCTGCTCCAGCTTCCAGCGCTTGACGCTTATGCTCTTCCATGGCATTTGCCGACAACACGATGATCGGAATAGTTTGGGTGGCGACGTCTCTTTTGATGATCCGAGTTGCCTCCCATCCATCCATAACAGGCAAACTCA
>MDTB01173119.1_pt1 | contig 11478 bp, 7 predicted proteins | sample 811161 | NCBI WGS metagenome assembly MDTB01 (sample SAMN05326650, study PRJNA326480) | marine metagenome | isolation source: seawater | place: Mediterranean Sea | collected 2009
TATCACATATTTGTATGTCTCAAGAATTTAATGCTGGACCTGTTATAGGTCTCAACACAAGTCAAGTTTCTGGTGATGGGTTAGGTGGTTTTAATAAAGTCGGTCTTAGTATAGGTGGATTTATCAACAGGAAATTTAACGTCCTGCAAGCTCAAATGGAATTAAAGTATGTCCAAAAAGGTAGTCGAGAATTAATTAATAACGACACGTATCATGATGGATATAAGTTTCACCTAAACTACATTGAAGTTCCCCTTTTAATTAAAAAAAGAATTCAGAAAAATACAATGGGAGAAATAGGTTTTTCATTTGGGCAATTATTAAATTGGCATGAAAGCTACAATGGCATTGATGAAAATAGCATTGATGTCAAGAAAATCGAATACAGTATTTTGATTGGATTTGAATATAAAATCACTGAAAAAATACATGCCAATACAAGAATCTCAAATTCCATATCACCAATCAGACCGCATGTATCAAATCAAACATATAAATGGAACAAAGGGCAATATAATACCTCAATAGCATTTTCTATATATTATGAACTTCATTAATCGAATTAGAAAATAGTAGTTTGATTGTCCGGATTCATCTTACCTAAATAATCATAAGCCCCCTGAGTAACTTGTCTTCCTCGTGGCGTTCTTTCTAAGTACCCTTTCTTTATTAAAAAAGGTTCATACAGTTCTTCTATAGTATTTGCCTCTTCGCCTACTGCAGTCGAAATTGTACTTAAACCGACCGGTCCACCTTTAAATTTATCAATCATACAACTCAGAATTTTTTTATCCATTTGATTCAAGCCATTTTTGTCAACATTTAATGCAGAAAGTCCCATTTCAGTAATTGGTATATCAATATCCCCTGTACCCTTAACTAATGCGAAATCTCTAATCCTACGAAGTAAAGCATTCGCAATTCTTGGAGTCCCTCTGCTTCTTGATGCTATTTCGGAAGCCGACTTTGTATCTATATTAACATCTAAAATTCTAGCAGATCTTTTTATAATTGAAGTAAGAATTGATGTGTCATAATACTCTAATCTTGAAACAATGCCAAATCTATCTCTTAAAGGAGATGATAATAACCCTGCTCGTGTAGTGGCTCCTATTAATGTAAATTGATTTAAATTAATTTGAACAGATCTTGCACTAGGACCACTTTCAATCATTACATCAATACGAAAGTCTTCCATCGCTGAATACAAATATTCTTCAATGACGGAACTTAATCGATGTATCTCATCAATAAATAACACATCTCTCTCCTCTAAGCTAGTTAATAGACCAGCAAGATCCCCAGGTTTATCAAGAACGGGACCAGATGTAATCTTTAAGCTTGAACCCAATTCATTAGATATAATATTGGCCAAAGTTGTTTTTCCTAATCCAGGAGGACCATAAAGCAAAACATGATCCATAGCCTCCCCTCTTCTATTAGCTGCCTCTACAAAAACCTCTAAATTAGAAATAACATTTTCTTGACCCGAAAAATCTTTAAAAGAACTAGGTCTTAATTTATTTTCAAAGTCAGAATCTAATGCATTAAAATTTGTAGATTTTGATTTATCTTCCATATAGTTTAAAATGATACAGACAAGTTAAACATTAATTGAACAAAAAACTATAAAAAACTAATGGTGTTCTTCCTCTCCTTGCTTTAAAGGAACTGTTTGTGGCACAAAATCATCGTCCATTCCTGGTTTAGAATAATCATATGCCCATCTATGTACTACAGGGAGATCCCCTGGCCAATTTCCATGAATTCGCTCTACAGGAGCTGTCCATTCTAACGTGTTTGATTTCCATGGATTTTGAGGCGCAATAGGCCCTCTAAAAATACTGTAAAAGAAATTAAAGAAAAATATCACTTGGATGAGAGCTCCAACAATAGCAAAAAAACTAACTACTTCATTGATATCTAATAAATTATCAAACATTGGAAAAGCAGTATTTGAGTAATATCTCCTAGGTAATCCTGCCATGCCTAAGAAGTGCATAGGAAAAAATGTGCCATAAGCACATATAAATGTGCCCCAAAAATGAATATAACCTAATTTTAAATTCATTAACCTACCATACATTCTAGGAAACCAGTGATAAACACCTGCAAGCATACCAAATATAGCAGATAGACCCATTACAATATGAAAATGTGCTACAACGAAATATGTATCATGAACATTAATATCCAGAGCACTATCTCCTAGAATCAAACCTGTGAGTCCTCCTGTGATGAATGTAGAAACAAGACCAATAGAAAAAAGCATAGCTGGTGTAAATTGTAAATTTCCACGCCATAATGTAGCAATATAATTAAAAACTTTAATGGCAGAAGGAATTGCAATTAATAAAGTAGTAAATACAAAAACCGAACCTAAAAATGGATTCATTCCAGTAATAAACATATGATGACCCCATACAATGAAAGATAAAAACGCTATCGCCAAAATAGATCCTATCATAGCTCTATAGCCAAAAATAGGTTTTCTAGAGCATGTCGCAATTATTTCAGATGATAATCCTAAAGCAGGTAATAATACTATGTATACTTCAGGATGTCCTAAAAACCAAAATAAATGTTGAAATAGAATAGGATTACCTCCTGAATGTGCAAGCACTTCTCCTTGAACTAAAATGTCTGACAAGAAAAAACTTGTTCCAAAACTTCTATCAAATACTAAAAGTAATGCTGCTGAAAGCAAAACTGGAAATGACAGAACTCCCAGAATGGCGGTCACTAATAAGGCCCACACAGTTAATGGTAATCTTGTCATTGACAAACCTTCTGCTCGAAGATTTAAAACAGTAACAACATAGTTTAGTCCTCCTAATAAGGAGGATACAATAAATAATGTCATACTGACTAACCATAATGTCATCCCTAAGCCAGACCCCGAAATTGCTTGAGGAACAGCACTTAGGGGCGGGTAGATAGTCCATCCGGCACTAGCTGGTCCAGACTGCACAAATAAAGAAATTACCATGATTACACATGAAGCAAAAAAGAACCAATATGATAACATATTCAAAAATCCAGAAGCCATATCGCGAGCACCAACTTGAAAGGGGAGTAGTAAATTAGCAAATGTTCCACTTAGTCCTCCTGTCAAAACAAAAAAGACCATAATAGTTCCATGAATTGTAACAAGTGAAAGATATATGTCGGGACTCATTACACCTCCTTCTGCCCATCTTCCTAACATAGTCCCTAATATAGTGCTTGATTCTCCAGGGTTGGCAAGTTGTATTCTAAATAGCGCTGACATAACCATTGCAATAACACCCATAACCATCCCAGTTATTAAAAATTGTTTGGAAATCATTTTATGATCTAAACTAAAAACATATTTTGAAAAGAAATTTTCTTTGTGATGTCCGTGTTCACTCATATATTAAATTGTTTAATTTATAAATTAGCTATTTTATTCATTTGTTGACTATCTAGCCACTCATTATATTCTTCCTCTGTCTCTACAATCACCTTCATCTGCATATTATAGTGTGCATTACCACAAATTTTATTACATAATAACACATACTCGAAATTTTCATCACCTAATTCTTTTCTCATATTCTCACTGGTAACTGTAGGCGTAAAGGCAAACTGTGTGGTTGTTCCAGGAACACAATTCATTTGAACCCTAAAATGAGGCAAATATGCAGAGTGAATTACATCCTGGGATCTAAATCGAAATAATACTTTTTTGCCAACTGGCAAATGAAGTTCTTTGGTAACAATATCATCCTGAGCAGCTATTAGTTTATCTTCAGGTGTAGTGATATAATATGTGTTTATTGTCTTTTTCTTTTTTTCAAATTTGTTTATTCTTTTGGTTAACAATTTCTTCTCAGCCGAATTATTACTATTCTCTTTTTTTGTTTTTAAATTCAAAATCTTGTCATCTAAATCTTGGATTTGTGACTCTTTTGTACTTGTTGTAATAACGCCCAGTTCATTCCTTCCCCCGACAAACCTAACATCAGCATTGCCTAAAATATTATCATCACCTGAATATCTTGCAGACCAACCAAATTGTTTAGCATATACTTCAATCACCATAGCATCTGATATATCTTGATTTACAATCTTACCCCAAACTGACAAACCATAACTAATAAGTACCATTAAAACTACAGCAGGTATAGCAGTCCAAAAAATTTCTAATTTATTGTTATGCGTAATATAGCTTGCTTTTCGATCTTTTTTCCCGCGAAACATAAAAGCTATTCCAAAAAGCATAGGGGTTAACAATAAAAAAACAAAAATGATTAATCCCATTGTTGTGTCCCACAAATTGTCAATTATAGGTCCGTGCTCCGAAGCTGACATTTGCAGAGTTAAATCCATCCAGCTAGCACGCTGCCAAAAGAAAAACCATATTAATCCTATCCCAGATAAAAGTAAAAAAAATCCATTAATATGGTTAGAATAATCACTAACTTCATTTTTTGTCTTTGTTATAATATTAGATATCTCAAAGATTCTGATAACCTGAACAAAAAATACAATAACAACTATAACAAATAATACTTTTATCATTTTATAATTAAATTAAATGTGATGGTGTTTACTTTCTATCATCATTGGATGATTTTTTTGAACTAACGGATGTTTACTCAAGCTATTTAAAACTATGAAAAAGAAGAATCCTAAATATCCCAAAAATGTACCTATCTCTACAAAACCCAAATGCCAATGAGTACCAACGGTTCCGGGCATAATCATAACAAATACATCAATAAAATGTCCAATTAAAATTAATATCGCGACAAATAAAACTTGTCCTTTTAGTCTTTTAGCTGCTCTGTCTTGAATTAATAACATTGGATTTAAAAAGTTCAAAACTAAAGCAATAATAATTAATATGTGATAAGACTCAAAGCGAATTAAATAATAAGTGACCTCTTCAGGTATATTAGAGTACCATATCAACATGTATTGCGCAAACCATAGATAAGTCCAAAAAATACTAAATGCTAATAAATACCTTCCAAAATCATGCATATGATTTTCATTAACCATTTCTAGATAACCACTATATTTTAAATGTACAGTAATAATAGCTATAACTGCACAAGCAGATACAAAAAATGAGGCAAAACTATACCATCCAAATAAAGTGCTAAACCAATGAGTGTCTATTGACATGATCCAGTCCCAGGCCCCTGTAGAAGTTGTAATCGCCGCAAACACAATAAATATAGCAGACAATGTAAACATCTTATTGTGCCATTTTAAACCTCCTTCTTCATCTTCTTTTAATGAAAATTTTCGTAAAAGTACAGCAACTATGCACCAACCCAATAAATAAATAATTGCACGTATAATAAAAAAAGGAATATTTAAGTACGCTGTCTTACCGGCTATGATGTAGTCATACTTGGGATTAGGCACAACCCCCTCCTCTTTATCATTAGTGTAATGAGGATGCTTTGAAGAAATAGAGTCTTCATAAACATATTCATAAGTTAAAGCTTGATCCATCCAATGATAAGTATGGTGCCAATGTAACGCCCCCGTTATAATAATAAATAACATTATGGCTCCGCCATAAGGTAAAAAAGAACTTACTGCTTGAGGGATACGTAATAAAGAAGCTGACCAACCAGATTGAGAAATATACTGTACTGCTAACCATACTAAACCAGCTAAAGAAATCATTAAAAAAAACAAATTACTAACAAGTAAGCTAGACCATGGTCGCTGTTTCTGAGCATGAAAATAATGTTTAGTAGTATATATAACGTCATCTAATGTTTGTGCTCTTTTAATTTCATCTTCAGTAAAATGACAATGTAACTCCTTTTCTATAGCATGAAATAAAGTTGAAAATTTATAAGATGTACTATAATTTGAACCATGATTTTTATCAGATAAATATGATTTTTTTGCATCATTCTCATTAGAGGTTTTTTGATATAGTTTTTTAACCTCATATTTAATTTCATCATCAGTGTAATAGTTCTGTGATGCTGAATAAAATCCATATGTAATAGCAAGAATACCTATACCTATTAAGGTAAAGCAGATGTTTTTAATATTTTGTTCGAATATATACATTTATTAATCTTCTTTTTTTAATTCATTAACATGCATTATAATTTTCCAGCGCTCCTCTGAGCTAATCATTGATGCGTGTGGCCCCATAGCATTCAAGCCAAAAGTAATTGCATGATATATATGTCCATCCGAAAGGTTTTTCATAGTAGAACCTGACCTTCTAATTAAAATATCATCAGAATAGCTAGGAACACCTCCATATAGAGGATGCGTAATAGATCCTTTTCCATCTCCACTTTCTCCATGGCAATGAGCACAAAACATTCCATACAATGCCTCCCCTTCTAATAAATTATCTGAATTTTTTTCTAGTGGATTATTTAGATTATTACCTGCTCTTAAATAATCTTCCAAAGAACTGTTATATTCAAACGGCATAAAGCCTCTTGCAATAGTTCCTTTAACTGGTTGCCGTGCTGTTGAGTTATTATTAAATAATGGATTTTCTGAATACGTTTCATAAGAGGGAGATCTATACATATTGGGCATGTATTCATAGCCTGGATGTTTTGTGAATTCACGACCATCGGAAGAGGGATCACCACATCCAATAAAAATTACTGATGTAATAAAAAATAAAATTACTATGTAAATATTATTAAACATTATTCTTTTTTTTCTTTAATTTCTTCAGCTCCTGTTTTTTTCATTAAATCTTTTATTTTTTTTAATTTTTTAGCATCGCCGTCTGTATGGATTTCCATCAAAAATTTATCGTCTGTTGTTCTTGGATCAGGACTTTTTGAACTAGAACCTGGATATAAACCACACCTAATTAAAAAAGTAATTACCATGAGATGTGCACCAAAAAATACCGTCATTTCAAATGTAACGGGAATAAACGCGGGGAGATTTTCATTTAACGTAAAATTAGGCTTTCCTCCTATATTCATAGGCCAATCATGTATCATAATATACCAAAACATTAATAACGCACATGAAGCCCCTATGCATCCATAAATAAAAGAACAAATAGCTAAACGAGAATATTGTAGTCCCATAGCACTATCTAGTCCATGAATAGGAAAAGGAGTATAAACTTCGTCGACATGATGACCTTCAGCCCTAATAGTTTTAACTGCTTCAAGGATTACTTCATCATCATTATATATACCGTATATTATTTTTTCTTTACTCATTTATTTTTTCTTATAATTATCCCCCGAAGATTTTAATATAGTTTTTAATTCCGCCTGAGCAATTACAGGGAATGTTCTTGAATATAATAAAAATAGAACCATGAAAAATCCTATTGTACCTATAAATATGCCAATATCAACAAATGTTGGAGAGAACATTGACCAACTTGATGGTAAAAAGTCTCTGTGAAGAGATGTTACTATAATAACAAATCTTTCAAACCACATACCAATATTGACAAAAATTGATAATATAAATGTGAACACAATATTTCTCCTCAATTTTTTAATCCACATTAATTGCGGAGAGACAACATTACAAGTCATCATGGCCCAGTATGCCCACCAATATGGTCCAGTAGCACGATTTAAAAATGCATATTGTTCATATTCAACACCTGAATACCAAGCAATAAATAATTCAGTAATATACGCAACTCCCACAATAGATCCTGTTACCATGATAATAATATTCATCATCTCAATATGCTGAATAGTAATATATGCTTCCATATTAACTACTTTTCTCATAACTAGTAATAATGTTTGTACCATTGCAAATCCTGAGAAAATAGCACCAGCAACAAAATATGGGGGGAAAATAGTTGTATGCCAACCCGGAATCACGGATGTTGCAAAATCCATACTTACAATTGAATGGACAGATAATACTAATGGTGTTGCCAGGCCAGCTAATACAAGTGACATAACCTCGTGTCTTTGCCAATGTTTAGCTCTACCTGACCATCCAAAAGATAAAATGGTGTATATTTTCTTAGTTAATGGTTTTATAGCTCTATCTCGAATTAAAGCAAAGTCTGGTATTAAACCCATATACCAAAATACTAAAGAAACAGAAAAGTATGTTGATATTGCAAAAACATCCCATAGGAGGGGTGAATTAAAATTAACCCATAAAGAACCATATTGATTTGGCAATGGAAAAACCCAGTAACCAACCCATAATCTTCCCATATGAATTAACGGGAACAAACCTGCCTGAACAACAGCAAAAATTGTCATAGCTTCTGAAGACCGATTAATTGACAGTCGCCATTTTTGTCTAAACAAAAGTAAAACAGCCGAAATCAGTGTTCCAGCATGACCTATACCAACCCACCACACAAAATTAGTGATATCCCAAGCCCAACCTATAGTGTTATTCAGACCCCAAACACCTATTCCTGTGCCAATGGTGTAAAAAATACATCCAAAACCCCAAAGCATTGCCGCAACAGATGTAATAAATAAAGCCCACCACCACTTATTCGCACTAGTTTCTATTGGTTTAGCAATATCTTCACTAATATCATGCAGTGATTTGTTGCCAATAATTAACGGGTCTCTAATTTCTGCTTCGTGATTCATTCTATTTTAAACTTTTTTATTTCTAACCTTGGTTTTATAAAAAACAGAAGGCTGTGTATTTAACTCTTCAATAAGATAATATGATCTTGGATTTTTCTTTTCCTTACTAACTCTACTATTCTTATCCATTACATCTCCGAAAACAATAGCTCCTGTATCACAAGCCTTTTCACATGCACACTTTATCTCTCCGTCTTTAATCTTTCTACGTTCCCTTTTAGCATCTAATTTTGATTTTTGTATATTTTGTATGCACATTGTGCATTTCTCCATAACACCCCTGGAACGAACTGTAACATCCGGGTTTAAAACCATCTTCCCAAGATCATTATTCATATTAAAATCAAACTGGTCATTATCCGCATAATTAAACCAATTAAATCGTCTAACTTTATAAGGACAATTATTCATACAATACCTTGTGCCAATACATCTGTTGTAGGTCATATGATTTAACCCTTCTCTGGAGTGTGTAGTCGCTGCCACAGGGCATACTGTTTCACAAGGAGCATGATTACAATGTTGACACATTACTGGTTGAAAAACAACTTCTAAGTTCTCCGAAGAAGAAGGCTCCTCCATTTTCTTATACATTTCAATGGCACCTATATCTTCTTCTTTTGCTCTGGCTTTAGTCATATCACTAGAATAATACCTGTCAATTCTAAGCCAATGCATATCTCTATTTTTTCTAACTTCTTCTTTTCCTACTACGGGCACATTATTTTCTGCATGACATGCGATAACACATGCGCCACAACCGGTACATGAATTTAAATCAATGGACATATTCCAGAAATGAACATCTCTCTCATGTTCTTTCCATAAAGTCAATTCACTCGGCTTCACATTCCCTTTATGTGAGTGTAATAAAAATTGCTTATTACCAGATTTAGGATTTTTAATATAATCCGAAAAATTAGTTTCTTTAACAATATTTCGCCCCATCATTGTGTGGCTATTTTGAGTACATGCAAACTCGTGCTTTCCAGATACTTTTTCTATGCTAATTTTTTCAAATTGAACTTTTTTCAAGTCATTGTAGAAACTAAAAGCATTAATACCAACACCTTCACCTGACTTACCTGTTTTTGTTCGACCATATCCAAATGCAAGGCCTAAAACACCATGCATTTGCCCTGGTTGTATATAAACTGGGCAATTTATATTTTCTGCACCTACTTTTAACTTTACAATGTCACCATCTAATGCCCCGTTGGCAACATGCCAGTTTTTCAGGTCTAGTTCTTTTGCATAAGAAGGTGATATTGTTAGGTAATTATCCCATGTTACTTTTGAGATTACATCTGGCAACTCTTGCAACCATGGGTTGCTAGAATAAACGCCCAAACCTAACGAACCCTTTAAATATAACTCCAGTTCAATTCCACTAGAAGATATTTTTGATATTTTTTTAATAATGTCATTACCAATATGTTGCGGCATCAACTTTGAATCAAAAGAAGCCTCTTGAAATTGATCAATATATCCATCATGTAACACCTGATTCCAATTGGAGGTAATTTTTTGCTTAAAGAAGGATTTTAGATAATTATAATAATTTTGTGATTTTCCCATCCATTTCAAAAAGCTATCCTGAGCTTGTCTTGAATCAAACAAAGGAGAAATAGTTGGCTGTTGTAAAGTGTAAAATTCTGTATATGGATTATAATCACCCCAACTTTCCAAATAATTAGTAGTAGGACAGACATAATCACATAATGCAGCTGTTTCATCAATAGATTCTGAAAATGATATTTTAGTCTCGACATTTTTCAATGCATCAACAAAATCTGTAAACGGCAAACTATATACCGGGTTTGTATTCCAAAACATAATCATATCTACTTCTTTCATCTTCATATCCTGAATTAAAGCAGTTATATCAGAGTTTCGAGATGAAAATAAATTTGATTTTCTAACAATATTTATTGTATGACCATAATTATCTAATAACCCATTAATGGAGTTCATAGTAATTTGAATATTCACATCATCACTACCTGAAACAACTAGTGATTTTGTGCGATTTTCTAGTAGCTCTTTAGCTATTTGCTGAATTAAATCATCATGCTTAGTTTTGATAGAGTTTATACCTTTCTTGTTAGAAAATCTTAATAAAAAATCATATAGTCGTAATATATACTTACCCTGTTCACTAGGCTTAATTGGAACTCTTTTGTCTGCATTAGACCCTGTAACAGAGAGTAAACTTTCAAATTGATAATGTCTAGACATTTTTCCATTTTCAGGTTTTCTATTTTTAGTATACTGTCTAGCATGAGCGACATCTATCCAATCTGATAAGAAATCTGCAGAAAATGAAACAATACAATCTGCTTTGTCAAATTGATAAGTAGGAATAAAGCGTTCATTAAAAGAATAATCATTCGCCGACAGAATGGCATCCTGAGAAACAGCATCATAAGAAATAACCTTGAAATTCTTATATTTTTTTTGAAAATCTTTCAAGATTTTTTTAGTAGAAGGACTAATAATAGTACTTGTAAGCAAGACAATTTTTTTAGAACTATTCTTGAGTTTATTTATAACGTCTTTATCGATATTAGGCCAAAGAGTAGGCTGAGATAATTTCAAAGGATTCTTTAATCGATTAGAATCATACAAGGACAGGACAGAGGCTTGACATCTAGCATTAACACCTCCGCCATAAGACGGATTTTCATTAGAACTTAATAAAATAGGTCGTCCCTCCCTATTTTTAACCAATACACTAGCAAACACATTCTCGTCGAAATAAGTGCTAGCATAATAAGTTGGATTCCCCGGAGTAATCTCTTCAGGTTTATTTAAATAAGGTATAGATTTAACAACAGGCGCTTCACAAGAAGCTAGTGTAGCAGCAACTGAACTAAATCCAAGAAATTTTAAAAAATCTCTACGA
>MDTB01227058.1_pt1 | contig 11478 bp, 8 predicted proteins | sample 811161 | NCBI WGS metagenome assembly MDTB01 (sample SAMN05326650, study PRJNA326480) | marine metagenome | isolation source: seawater | place: Mediterranean Sea | collected 2009
CTTCTTATCGACAAGGTGACCTTCAGCCTGAGGATTTAATTTTAAAAGTGGCGCAAGGAGAAGAAGAGCCTGTTAATACTATTGGCATGAGCAGCTTCAAAAAAATTAAATTCACCTTTTTTAATTTCATTATCTACTAACAATTTGTAAACTGATAAATCTACAATGTCTTCTTTAGTAAAAAATCGTTTATTTGGATCAAGCCTATCAAGATATAAATTAAAGGCTTCTTCTGAATAAAAATCATCAACTTCTTGTTGTGAAAAATGATAATCACTAGCGCCGATTACAAGCAATTTTTGTAGAGCTTGAAATTTAGTGATGCCATATGAAAATGAACTTATAAATAAAACAACAACAAGACATAAAAAAAGCTTTGATTGAAAAAATGATTGTAACTTTTTAAATGAATGTAACATGACTTAAGCCAAATATTCGTAAAATGAATTAAAAAATAAATAAAAAATCATGTTAAGTCTCTCAAAAAGTGAATTAAAGTTCGAGTTGAAAATCCTGTCATACCATTCTTTAAAAACGGTGTAGATTTATTTGATTTCATCATTGGAGCAATATCTAAATGTAACCAATTATAGTTACCAACAAACTGTTCTAAAAATTTTGCAGCAGTAATTGCACCACCTGAAAATCGACTTTCACTTGCATTAATAAGATCAGCACTGTCTGATTTTAAATAATTTAAGTATCCATCAAAAAGAGGAAGTTGCCAAAATTGTTCACCAGTATATTTTTCATATGATAAAAAAGAAGAAATTGTTTTTTGTTTATTTCCAAATAAAGCAGCTGATAATTCACCTAAAGCAACACAGGAAGCGCCTGTAAGAGTGGCAATATCAATAATAACCGATGGGTCAAATTCAGTTGCATAACTTAATGAGTCAGCTAAAATTAATCGGCCTTCAGCATCAGTATTTGTAATTTCAATTGTCTTACCAGAATATGATGAAATAACATCTCCAGGACGATATGCTGATCCTGATGGCATGTTTTCAGCAAGAGGTATTAATCCAATGACAGAACAAGTTGCTTTTTGTTCAGCAAGTCCTTTTAAAGCACCCACAACAGCAGCCGCTCCACTCATATCAGCCTTCATTTCACCCATGCCAGAACTTGATTTTAAAGATAATCCCCCTGAATCAAACGTAATTCCTTTACCGACAATAACAGCAGGTTTACTTTTTTTTGTAAAGTTGTACTTAACTTCAACTAAATAAGGCGGATTATCTGAACCTTTGCCAACATTATATAACGCATTCATACCTTTTTTTTGTATTGCTTTGACGTCATAAACTTTTACATCAAGTGAATTATGTGATAATAGAGATTTAATTTTATTAACAAATATTTTAGGGGTTAAGTGGTTTCCTGGAAGGTTTGCCAAATAACGAGCTGAGTTTTGAGCATCAGCTTGAATAACTGCAGAGTTAATCGTTTTATTAACTTGCTTATTGGACGTAAGAAAGGAAACACTTTTTAGAGTTGTTGAAGATTTTTTTTTAGTTTTTAAATCAGAAAAAGTATAATTTCCTAATTTAAAGCCTTCAGTAAATGCTGCACAAATATCAGGTGTTGATAAATCAGATAAAAAAGTTATGTCTACAGAGATTTTATTAAACTTTAACGAAGAAATCTTTTTAGCAATACTTGCAGCTTTTTGTCGAATAAGATTTGTAGACAATGATTTTTTACCAAAACCAGTAAATAAAAATCGTTTAGCACCTTTTTGACTAAAATTATGTAAAAAGGTGTAAGTTTCTTTATTATCACTAATTTCATCCGATGTTGAAAGTGATTTGATGGAAACAGCTAAAGAAGATGTGTTGTAATGTTTTTCTAAGTCACGCTTAGATTGATAAAAAATAATGCAAAGGTCAGATTCAACTGTGTTATGATTTCCTTGAATAGAATTGAATTTCATTTTTACACCTATTTTTAGTAATATTAATATTATAGATTAACATAATATGACAAAAACAAATACTCTTAACTTAATATTTGAGTGTTTAAGAAAAGTGAAATGTTGGTAAATAAAAAAAGCTTTTACTTCAAAAAATGATTATGTAAAGTAATATTATTTGGTTAAATTAAGAATTTAAAAGGGAATCAATTGGAAAGTTATTTAATTTTAAGTTTTGCAGCAATACCAGCGTTGGGTGTATTTGTTCAAATAATTGCGGCAAAATTTAACATTCCATCCATTTTGCTATTATTAGTTTCCGGCTTTTTGGTAGGGCCAGTGTTTAATTTACTTGATACAGAGCATTTATTTGGCGAAACATTTTATCCTTTCGTATCATTATCCGTTGCAGTAATTTTATTTGAAGGTGGTTTAAGCTTAAAAATTTCTGACTTAAAGCATACTGGAAAAATTGTTCGTAATTTAATTACTATCGGTTACGTTATAACTTGTTTAGGAAGTACAGTTTTAGCTTCATTTTGTTTTGGATTTGATATTCAAATTTGCTTATTGTTAGGTGCGATCTTAGCTGTCTCAGGACCAACTGTTGTCACGCCATTATTAAGGCAAATGAAATTAAAGCAATCATTATCAACAATTTTAAGATGGGAAGGTATAACGATTGATCCAATTGGCGCAACAGTGGCTGTAATGATTTATGAAATTATCTTAGTTGAGCAAACATCTCAAGCTTTTAATGTGGCATTTCTTATTATTCTAAAAACATTATTATGCGGTTTGATTCTTGGAAGTTTTGGTGCTGTCATTATCATGGCACTTTTTAAGAAAAAAGTTATACCTGAATTTTTACATGAAGCTTTAACATTCATTATTGTTATTTTTATTTACGCACTTTCAGGAGTGTTCCAGCCTGAATCAGGATTATTAGCAGTTACAATTATGGGAATTATTTTAGCAAATCAGCAAATCGTTTTAATTAAACACATTATTACATTCAAAGAAAATATTTCTGTTTTATTATTATCGTCTTTATTTATAATGTTGGCTGCTCAAATAAAATTAGACCAATTACTTTACGCATTAGATCCTAAAACAATATTATTTATTTTTTCGTTAATATTCATAATTCGACCACTTACAGTTTTCTTTTCAACAATTAATTCTAAACTATTATTTAAAGAAAAATTGTTTTTAGCAAGTTTATACCCAAGAGGTATAGTAGCTGCTGCAATCGCATCAATTTTTTCTATTAAGCTCGACCACAAAGGTATTGAATCAGCCGGTGATATTTTACCGATTACTTTTTTAACGATTGTAGTTACGGTTACATTTTATGCTTTACTAGGTAGACCTTTAATAAATTTATTAGGGTTACACCGTGTTCAAAAAGGTGTTTTGATTTCTGGAGCAAACAAATGGTCGCGTGAGCTTGCTTTATTTTTAATGAATTCAAACTTTCAAGTTGCCTTAGTTGATACAAAAATGGAAAATATTCTAGAAGCAAAGCAATCAAATATAAAAAGCTTTCACGGAAGTATTTTATCTCAAAATATTCTTGAAATGGCAGAATCTTCAGGCTATGGAAAATTACTTGCTTTAACAAAAAGTGATGAAGTTAATTTATTATCTACTTTAGAATATTCTGAGTTATTTGGTAAAAAAAATGTGTTAAGAATAATACCCAAAGATCATAAAAAAGAATTGTCGCGAGATAATACAGATTTTATGTTATTTGACAAAGGAATTACATTCAATTTATTAGAAACAAATTTAATTAGTGGGTCTACTTTTGAAGCTATTGATATTACTAAAAAATTTACATATCAAGATATTTTAGAGCAATATAACAAAGCCATTTTTATTGGTGTTATTACCCCAAAAAACATCATTAAGTTTTTTTATATCGGACACAAAATTAAACCCGTGGAAGGTTATAAAGTTATAATATTTAATAAATCTTAAAACTCATTAAAACATTTTTTATAGATGTGATTTTAAAAAAAATAGTATTTCAACCAGTGCAAGAGTATCCATTTTACAGTAGTCTCTAAGTTCTTTCTCAAGTTTTTGCTGAGTTATTCTATCACTTTGTATATAAGACTTAATATTATTTAAAGCTTCAGAGCCTGATTTAAGTTCTAACAATTGATGATTATTTGTTGGATTAATACTGCCATGAATGGCTTTTAATGAAAACTTTCCAAGCATACCTGGTATGTAAACTTTAAATGATTTAAACAAATATGATATATCAATGATATTATTTTTTAGTTGTTTTAAGTCCGTTGTTAAGTCAGGACATGAAACACAAAGTTGATCAAAAATAATATTTTCAAGCATTGAGTCATATACAATAATGGTAGCATTCTTTTTAAGAGATTGAATAAGAGCTTCAGCAAAAGCCCTTAATGTATGAGGTCCAATTGAAGTGAAGAAGTCAGTATGAAAAATTTCTTGATCAAAAGAATTAAATGTATGAAGCGAAAACAAAAAAGGTATTTTTTCAAATGTTTTAAAATCATCAATAATTGGCAGCGTATTTGTAATTACTTCAATATCTAAACATTGTATTGGGGATGTTAATTTATTAAAAAATTTTGTTAATGAAACCTTATCAATATAAGGTTGTTTTGATAATTCAGCATTGATTTGAATGTTTTGTCGGTCAGATAACGCATCAACCTTATTTTTAACATCGATAAAACTTGATATGTTTTGATTATAGTAATCTAATTTTTTCATAAAGCTAAATTCGACTAAGTCAAAAATATTTGGAGATTGTATTTTCCAACATGTTTTAAAATGATCACATTTAGATGGTTTGAAACACTGTTTACCCATGGCGACATAAGGCTGATCATCATGCTCAAATATGTCTTGAATAATATCATACTGTTTTCTAATTATTTGTTGTGTATTGTTAATTCTGTTACTTTCAAATTTTAGGTTAAAAAATGAATCACTTATCTTTGACTTATTTTTAATTGAAATACTTAAGTAACGCGAAACTGGGAGTCCAATATTATCAAATCCAAACTTCCACAAACCCAAAATATATGTAAAATATCGGCTTACATAATGTGCAGGAGATAAAATATAGACATCAATAGATGTATGATCAATATATAAAATATGAGGTCTAAAGATAAAGTTGTTATATTCTAACTCAGGAAGTAAAAAAGCAAGAGGTTGAATAATATTTTTTTGCCTTTTCAAAATATCTTTTTTAGTAAGTTTTCCAAAACTTTTATCAACATAAATATCTTTAAACGTATTACAAAAGTGTTGAAGTAAAGGAACCAGTTCAGGGTCGTTTTCTATTGAATAAGGTTTTTCTTTCAAATAATGAAATAAGGTTTTACATCTTGAATAAGAAATAAAATTATTGATCGTTAATTTCTTGCTTTTCATATCTTTACTCTCAAATTGACATAGAATTAAAGGCAAGTCAAAGAAAAAAAATGTAAGAAACATGGAATCTTGTATTTAAGTAGTGTAAACTAATAATACTTAAAAAGAGGGTAGAAATTATGGGTTTAAAAGAAGAATGTGGAGTATTTGGGGCATTTGGACTAGAAGAAGCGGCTGTCTTAACTACACTAGGTTTACATTCATTACAACATAGAGGTCAAGAAGGAGCAGGTATTGTTAGTTATGATGGAAATACATTTCATTCTGTAAAAAAAGAAGGTTTAGTTGGTGACAATTTCAACGACGCTGAGACTTTATCAAAACTTCCAGGAAAAAACACAATAGGTCACGTTCGTTATTCTACAACTGGTGATTCTAAATTAGAAAATATCCAACCTTTATTTGCAAATTTAGCCTTAGGTGGCTTTGCCTGTGCTCATAATGGTAATTTAACTAACACAAATATTTTAAAGAAAGAGCTTATTCAAACTGGGTCAATTTTTCAAACTACATCTGATACCGAAGTCATTTTACAGTTAGTTGCACGGTCTAAGAAAGTAAAAATCGTAGATAAATTAACAGATGCATTAAGTAAAATTGAAGGGGCTTATTCATTAGTTATTATGACTAATAAGAAATTAATAGGTGTTAAAGATCCTTTCGGTATTCGTCCCTTAGTTCTTGGTGAAAAAAATGGAGGCTATGTTCTTGCGTCTGAAACATGTGCATTTGATATTATTGGCGCAAAATATATTAGAGACATCGAAAATGGTGAAATGGTCGTTATTACAGAAAACGGTGTGAAAAGTATTAAAATTTATCCAGATATTAAAGAACGCCCATGTATTTTTGAACGAATTTATTTTTCTCGTCCAAGTAGTATTATTGAAGGTAAAACAGTATATTCATATCGCAAAAACTTAGGTAAGCAATTAGCAATTGAGCATCCCATCGAAGCCGATGTTATTGTACCTATTCCTGATTCTGGTGTTCCTGCTTCAATAGGTTATTCTCAAGAATCAAATATTCCTTTTGAATTAGGTATTATAAGAAATCATTACGTAGGTAGAACTTTTATTGAACCATCTCAAAGTATCAGACAATTCGGTGTTAAATTAAAACATAGCGTCAATAGATCTGTTATTCAAGGTAAACGAGTTATATTAATAGATGACTCGATTGTTCGAGGAACAACAGCTAATAAAGTTGTTAAAATGGTTTTTGAAGCAGGCGCAAAAGAAGTTCATCTTGGAATTTCTTCACCTCCAATTAGATATCCAGATTATTATGGTATTGATACGCCAAACTTTAGTGAATTAATTGCATCTCATAACAATATTGAAGAGATGACAAAAATTGTCGGAGCCACATCTTTATTTTTTATTAGTTTAGAAGGTACGTATAAAGCAATGGGTTATGAAGGTAGAAATAATGAAGTTCCTCAATTTACAGATCATTGCTTTACTGGTGATTATCCGATTGAAGTCAAAGACCGAAAAAACTACATTAAAGAATCTGAAAAAACAATTAAACAATACAACTATTAAAATATCTTATTGATACATATTTAATACCTTTTTTAAGCATAATAATGTTTGAACATACTTTTTTTGTGGTAAAAAATTATTATTAAAAATAACTACAAAAAAAATGAAAAACAAAAAAAAAGAAAGCAAATTATTTTTTGATAATACTCAAAAAAAATGTGATGAAATCTTAGAGCATACCAATAAATTGGTCTTAAAAAATGTATTCATTGAAAAACAACAATCAATAACAACATTATTTAAAGAAAAAATGTTTGCTTTCAAATCCTTTTTAAAAATTTGTGAAGAAATTTATTTTTATAACGAAAGTAATAAATTTATTCAAGAAAACATAGTAGAAATTAGCTTAGAAAAAATAAGTGAAATTCAGAAGTTTGCCAAATGGTATGAAAGAAATATTATCTTATCATCACAAAGTGACATATTAGACGGCACTATAATTCAAATGATGAATAAATATCTTTCTTCAAAAGAAAATAATATTAATAAAAAATTAAAGCTGTTAATCAAAAACCCAAACGTTTCAAATATAAACAATATTATTCAAAAAGTTAATAAACTCATAGATATTGTCCCTGTTGTAGATTTGGATGATAAAGACTTTTTAGAAAAGCAAATTGTAATGATGTCAAATGAAATAGCTAAAAATAAACAAGAAAGACAAAAGTTAAATCAGTTATTAGTTAAAACAATGGTGTTAACAGGAGCTGAATCAGGAACAATTTATAGCTTAAAAGAAAATGCATTACATTTTTTATTAATTTTCAACCATGCCATGGAAATAAATTCGATGGAGTCTGAAAAATTAGCAAAAAACTTTCCACCTATTCAACTTTATAATCCTAAAACAGGCAAAGAAAATATTAGATATATTTCTGTTTATTCAGCCATAAAAAATAAAGTTATCAATGTACATAGCTTGGAAGAGTTTAGAAAAATGATTATAAACGATATTCATACTATCGAAGAAGAAAAAGTAGGCCCTGATTTGTATCAACAAAAAACAGGATATATTGGTAAAACGTTTTTATGTGCTCCGATAAAAGATAAAAAAGAAAATATTATTGGTATTTTTCAATTATCAAACAGAATAAATCCTAAAACCGGTGATATTATTCCATTTTCTTTTTCTCAAGAAAAGTTAATTGGTGAAATTGTTAAATTAGCTTCAGATCCCTTAATAAAATTATTACCAATAAAATTTAGTATGAAGTTATTATTTCAAAATATTTTAAAAAAAATACAATTCAAAAATTCAACTTTACATTTTTATAAACAATTAGATGAAATGGATTGTGGTCCAACATGTTTAAAAATGATTACCAAATATTATGGAAAAGCATACTCATCACATTTTTTTAGAGAAAAATGTTTTATAACCAATCAAGGTGTAACTATGAGAGGTATTAGTCAAGCTGCTGAATGGATTGGATTTCGTACAGAAGCTTACTTTATTAGTTTTGATGAAATATTTAAAGATATTTTATTGCCATGTATTGCAAATTGGGGAGAAGATCATTTTATTATAATTTATAAAATTGAAAAAAATATGATTTGGATAGCAGATCCTGCAACAGGGCTAATGCAATATTCAAAAAAAGAATTTAAAAAAGAATGGGAATCAAAAAATATAGATCAATTTATAGCTATTTTAACTTTGGAACCCACACCATATTTTTATTCAACAAGTGATTTTAATCAAGATAATAATTCAAAGTTAAAGATGGATTTTATTTTTAATTATCTAAAACCATTTAAGTCTATTTTATTTCGAATGGTGATGTTATTTATACTAGGTGTCAGTTTTTCATTAGTCCCACCTTTTTTAATCCAAGCAATCGTCGATTATGGGATAGCATTTAATGATGAAAATATTGTTTTTCTACTTTTAGGTGCTCAGCTTATGTTATTTTCAGGAGTTATATTAATGACTATTTTTACAAGTTGGATGACCTTTTACATAGGAAGAAAAGTTAATTTATCATTAATGTCAGATTTTATAAATAAATTATTAAATTTAAATGTATCCTTTTTTGATATAAAAACGAGGGGAGATATATTACAAAGAATTTCAGATAATGATAAGATAAAGTTTTTTTTAAGTTACACGACATTAGAAAGCTTATTTAATGCCATCATTATTATATGCTTTTCAGTAATTTTATTGTTGTATAATGTTAAAATTTTTTTAGTTTTTGCAATATTTACTTTTCTTTCAATCATTTGGTCAACTTTCATGGTTAAAAAACAAAAACAAATAAACATAAAAAGATTTGAACAAAGCTCAAATTTGCAATCTATGTTAATTGAAATGCTTGAAGGAATCCATGAAATAAAAGTTAATTCTATAGAAAAAGAAGTTCGTTGGCGATGGCGATCAGTAAACTCAAAATATGAGAATATACAATATAAATGGTTGTCATTAAAACAAACACAAAAAACAGGTAACGAAGTAATTAATCAGCTTAATAATATTTTAGTTACGTTTTTATCAGTGCTATTAGTAATTCAAAATGAAATAAGCTTAGGCTCAATGATGGCTATCCAATTTATTATTGGTCAATTAAATACTCCAACGACACAATTTAATAATTTAATGTTTGTAATCCAAGATAATATGATTGCACTTGAAAGGTTAAGCTCAGTTCATTTAGCACCTCCTGAAGAACCCGCAAAAAAACAAAAACAATTAGTTAATTTGAAACATAAAAATATAAGTTTAAATAATGTTGCTTTTTGTTATGAAGGCTCAAATTTTAAACCTGTTTTAAAAAACATCACATTAACTATTCCAGAAAATAAAATAACGGCGATTGTTGGTAAAAGTGGGTCAGGAAAGTCGACGTTATTAAAACTACTTTATAAGTTTTACAATCCCACAAAAGGAATAATTGAATACGGTGAGACAAACTTAAAAGATTTAATATATTCAAATTTTAGAGCCAATTGCGGTGTTGTTTTACAAGATGGATTTATTTTTTCAGATAGTATTGAAGGTAACATATGTTTAAAGCACGGTAAAATTGACAATCAAAAATTCGTAGAAGTAACTAAAATTGCTTGCGTAAATGAATTTGTTTATGATTTTGATAATGGATATGACACTAAAATTGGAAATAATGGGATATCTCTTAGTAAAGGTCAATGTCAACGAATTTTTATTGCGAGAGCTTTATATAAAAATCCCGAAATATTAATTTTAGATGAAGCAACGGCGGCTCTTGACGCTGCAATTGAAAAAAAAATTATCGAAAATATTAAAAAATATTGTCAAAACATAACAATTGTTATTGTAGCTCATCGCTTGAGTATGGTTAAAAATGCCGATCAAATAGCCATGATTAAAGATGGCGAAATAATTGAAATTGGTAAACATTCTTTATTATTAGAAAATAAGGGTGCTTATTTTAATTTAATAAAAGATCAAATTGATCATCACTAGAATGTTTAAAAAGTACAATATATGGGTATACATATATAATAGTCTTTATATTTAGGGGGTAAATTAAAGATTATTAATTTACAAATAAAAAATATTCAAAAAATTTAATTATGGAGATCCTATGGCAAAAAAAAAGATAGGTAAAGAAAATATGAATTATATTAAAGGTGGAAAACAACTTGAGATTCAGCCAGTTGTAAATTCAAATAAAACTAAACCTAGCAATGAGTTTGCAGAGTTAACAAAAATAGGAAAAGACTTAATGGATAACTTTTTTGGAGATACTTAAAAACTTACTCTAACAAATAAATTATTTATCGTATAATAATCAATATGACGATTCAAGTTGAGCATGTGCGTGTTGATACAAATTATATTTGGATTCTTATTAAAGAAAATAAGGCCGTTATAGTTGATCCTGGAACAGCTTTTCCTGTTCAAAATTTTTTAGATAAACATAAACTAAGTATCGAATCAATTTTAATTACTCATAATCATAGTGACCATATTGATGGGTTACCTGACTTATATTTTCCTACACTTAAAATATATGGACCTGATTATGAACACATACAGTACATGAACACAAAATGCCATGAAAATGATGAAATAACCATTTTAGGAGAATCATTTAAAGTTTTATTTACACCTGGTCATTCAGCTGGTCATATAGCATTCCATGGAGATGGAAAGTTATTTTGTGGAGATGTTATTTTTTCAGCTGGTTGTGGTCGTATTTTTGATGGAACAGCAAAAACAATGTATTATTCAATTCAAAAGTGTATTAATTTACCTCCAGAAACACAGTTGTTTTGTGGACATGAATATACATTAGATAATCTAAAATTCGCGAAAATGATCGAGCCTAATAACGAAGAAATTGATTTATATAAAGAAAAAGTAACACAGTTGATCAATCAAAATATTGGAAGTTTACCTACAACGATAGAACAAGAATTAAAAATTAATCCTTTTTTACGATGTGAACAAGAAGCGGTAAAAAAAGCAGCAGAATCTAGAGTAAATAGAGCGTTAGAAACTGAAATAGAAGTATTTTCTGTTTTGCGTCATTGGAAAAACGTCGTATAAGACTTGATGTTCAAAAAAAAATTAATTTAGTCTTCTTCTTTTTGTATTAAATA
>MDTB01062109.1_pt1 | contig 11476 bp, 11 predicted proteins | sample 811161 | NCBI WGS metagenome assembly MDTB01 (sample SAMN05326650, study PRJNA326480) | marine metagenome | isolation source: seawater | place: Mediterranean Sea | collected 2009
AAAAAATATTATTTATGCCTGCTAAAACTGAAATTTATTGTGATATTGCAAATATTAAAGAGATTAAAGAATTTAACAAAAAAAAAATAGTAAAAGGTTTTACAACAAACCCATCATTAATTAGAAAAGCAGGTGCTAAAGATTACTTAAATTATTGTAAGAAAATATTACAAGTTTGTAGGGACAAACCAGTTTCTTTAGAGGTATTCGCTGATAATTATAATGAGATGAAAAAACAAGCTTTAATAATAAATAAATTAGGAAAAAACATTTATGTGAAAATTCCAGTATGTAACTCAAGAGGAGATTTTTCAGGTAAAATAATAAATTTTTTAAGCAACAATAAGGTAAAACTTAATATAACTGCAGTATATACAGCAGACCAAACAAAAAGAATTTTAAACGTAATAAATAAAAAATCCAATGTTATAATTTCAATTTTTGTTGGTAGAGCAGGTGATGCGGGAAAAGATCCTTTACCAGAGCTTATAAAGAGTATCAGATTGGCAAAAAAATTTAAAAAAGTTAAAATTCTCTGGGCTAGCGTACGGGAGCCGTATAATTACCATCAAGCTAAAAAAACAGGCTGTCACATAATTACTGTACCGCCAAACATAATTGAAAAAATTGAAGCTTTTGGAAAATCGTACAATCAATTAACTCTAGAAACAGTAAAAACATTCCTAACTGATAGCAGAAAGTCAAAATTTAAAATTTAATGAAAGTCTTTAATTACCCATTAACTTTTGACTTTATAAAGCATACTTATTTTTCTTTTAGAAAAAAAATGTCAGTAATTAGATTAACACATAATTTTTTTCTTAAAAAAATAAAAGTGACTGGGAAAACGATAGATCTTGGATCAGGAGAGGGTACAAATTTAACTTACTATGACTTCATGGATAATACTGATGCAAAGATAGAAAAAGTTGATTATTTTAAAAATGCAGAAATAGAAATTAATCTTGAGCAAAAACTATTAATAAATAAAAATGAATATGATACTGTGATTTTATTTAATACAATTGAACATATTGAAAATTATAAAAACTTAATTTCAGAAATTTATAGGATATTAAAAACAAAAGGAAGTCTTGAGTTATTTGTACCTTTTCTTGTTTTGTATCATCCTGATCCTAAAGATATATTCAGACCTACTCATTTCTATTTAGAAAAAATTTTAAAAGATCAGGGTTTCAATGTAAATATAACATTGATTGGAGTAGGACCTTTTTTCGCTGCCTATCAAAATATATTTAGATATTTTAAGTTTCCACTTTTTCAAACTATTTTTTTTGTTTTTTTTGATACTTTAAATAGGATAGTAAGATTTTTTTCAAAAGATTATTCAAATTATTACTGCGGAATACATGCTACATGTAAAAAAAAGTAAAATGAAATGCTTAAATGATGAACTCAGCAATAGTTGTTCTTAATTGGAATGATTGGAGAAATACAATCGATTGTTTGGAGAGCATTTATCAAAACGATGGAAATTTTGATGTCTTCTTAATCGATAATGGATCAAATTTTGACAATATACAAAGGATAATTAATTGGCATAAAGGTAAATTGTTATCCAATAGAAAATTTATAAAACCTAAATTTAAAAATCATAGTGAATTAATTTTTATGAATTTTAAAAATAATATCTTTGATAAAAAAAAAAATGATAGAAACTTATACTTATTTAGAAATAAAAAAAACCTAGGCTTGACAACGGGTCTTAATCAAGCATACAGTTTTTTGATAAGAAATAATTATGATTACATCTTAAGAATTGATAATGATTTTATAATTCAGAGAGACTATTTCAAAAAAATAATCAAAACAATTAAACCAAAGAATATTGCAAGCGCATCACCAAAAATAATGCACGCATATATAAAAAATAGCGTCTGGTTTAAAGGTTTTAATATGCATTGGTCATATTTAAAGTTTCAAAGAACCATGAATCTCAAAAAAAAAAGATATTTTGATAATAAAAATTTGAATAAAATAGTTGAAACAGATGCTATTAGTGGATGTTGTTCAATTTATAAAACCTACATTTTAAAAAAATCGGGCTTAGGAGATGAGAATTTTTTTTATGGACCAGAAGATATTGAATTATCTTATAGATTAAAAAAATATGGAATGTTGGTATGTAATCAAACAATTAAAACTTTTCATAAAATTGGAAGAAGTTCATTTATTGCCAAAAAAGAAGACAGAATTTTTCAATCAACTTACGGATTTTTAATATTGATAAAAAAAATAGGCACTTTTTATGATAAAATTTTTGGGTATACTTACTTTATTTTAAGAGGTTTCTTTTATCTATTTTTTGAGAATGATAAAAGTAAAAAAAGTGGTTATAAAAAAGCTTTAATAAAATTTTTTTCAAAAAATTAATAGTAAATATGATTAATAGAAATAATATCTTTATTTTCTTTATTCTTTATATTTCACTTTTAATAGGTTTTTATTTTGGTGAAAATCTCAATATTGGTGGTAAACCAGACTGGTATTATACAAATTTTCCCGTTATTAGAGATTTTTCAGAAAATTTTTCTGAGACGTTTTTAAGTTATGATCTTTATAATCATAGGCATTCGCCAGTATATTTAATTTTCTTGAGCTTTTTTTCAAAAATGGGAATTAATTTTGATCTAATAAGATTTATACACTTAAATATTAGCCTTACTCTAATTTATTTATTTTTTAAATGTTTGGTGATCAAATTTAACAATACTGATAAAAATATTTTGTTTTTATTATCTATATCTATTTTTTTGTCACCAACATTTAGATCCCTTGCAATATGGCCCGATACAAGAATTATAGGATTAATTTTTTTTACATTATCTATCTATGAGTTTTTAAATTTTTTTAATACTAAAAGTATTAAGTATTTTTATAAAACAATTATTTTTTTAATTTTAGCATCTTACATAAGTCCTAACTTTTCTGTTTTCATAATTTTTTATTTCTCTTATTTCTTTAAGCTTGTAAAAATTAAGCATATTTTGTATGGATGTCTTGTATGTGGTTTATTAAGTATACCAGCATTATATTACATTTTCATACTTGATATAAATTTTTTATTAGCAGACACGCCTGGGAAAATTGAGAATGAATCAATCAGTTTAAACTTCAATTTTTCGAATAAAATACTCATCATAAGTACTATAATTTTTTTTCATTTCATTCCTTTCTTAATTAATAAAAAATTTTTAAATGAATTTATCTCATTAAGTAAGAAATATTTTTTTATAATTTTGTTATTTTTGGTCATAAATCTTTATTTTTTTGATTATTCAATGGAATTTACTGGTGGAGGATTTTTTTTTCAATTATCAAATTTTGTATTCAAAAATAATTTATTTTTTTATTTTTTTGCTTTTCTATCTCTCTTAGTTATTGTTAATTTTTTCAAATATAGTTTTTATAATATTTTATTATATACCCTGCTTATTTTATCAAATATTCAAAATACTATTTATCATAAGTACTACGATCCATTCGTTATGATATTATTTTTTTTAATGACAATTCATTTTTTACCTGAAAAATTTTTGTTAAATAAAAAAAATTTAATTATTTTATATGTATTCTATTTTTCTTATATTCTATTAAGAATATTAAAAAAATTATTTTATTTGTATTAGATTTTTTATATATCATGTTATAAAAATGAACCAATCAAATGCTAGACAATAAATTAGAAAATTTTTCCAAAAAAATAAAAAGTAAATTTTTATCGAATTACAATCTTAAAAAACTTAATTGGTTTAATATAGGAGGTGATGCAAAGTTTTTTTTTAAGGCTGAAAATTTAGAAGAACTAGCAAAGTTCATTAAAGAGTTTGGTAATAAAATAAATATTCTTGTACTAGGAGCTGGGTCTAATATTTTAATAAGTGACCATTTATTTAATGGAGTAGTTATTAAATTGGGTAAGATTTTTTCCAATATTACGTTAATGCCAAATAATGTAATAGTGGCAGGTGCGGCTGTAAGCGATAAAAAATTATCTGATTTTGCATATAATAATTCCGTTGGCGGATTTGAATTTTTATCATGTATACCTGGCACAGTCGGTGGTGGTCTTAAAATAAATTCTGGGTGTTATGGAAAAGAATTTAAAGATATTTTATTATCTATCCAGGTAATAGATAAAAATAGTGGATTAATAAAAACAATAAAAAGTTCAGATATTAATTTTGGATATCGTAAAAGTAATATTGATAAAAATTATATTTATCTTAGTGCTTCATTTAAAGGTAAAAAAAAAGAAAAATCATTGATTGAAAAAGAAATAAACTTTTTAAAAAAAAAAAAAGAAATTGCACAACCCTCAAAAATTAAAACAGGCGGAAGTACATTTAAAAACCCATTAAACCAAACAACTAAGAAAGTTTGGGAATTGATTGAAAAGTCTGTTCCATTAAATACATCTTTCGGAGAGGCGGCAATTTCACAAAAACACTGTAATTTTATGATTAATAAAGGTAATGCATCTTTTAAAGATATGTTAAAGCTAATTCGATTTATTGAAAAAAATGTAAAATCAAAAACTGGTATTAAACTCGAAACAGAAATAGAAATTATTGAGTAAATGAAAAAAAAAATTTTGATATTAGGAGGTGGCATATCAAAAGAAAGACAGATAAGTCTTGAAACAGCCAAGCAAGTAAAAAAAACTCTTAAAAAAAAGTATAGAGTTTTACAGTCAGATCTAGATAAAAATTTTGAAACTAAACTGAAATTATTTAAACCCGAAATTGTATTTAATGCGTTGCATGGTAGATTTGGTGAAGATGGCTATGCCCAAACCATTTTAGAATATAATAAAATTAAATACACACATTCTGGAGTTCTACCATCAGCTTTAGCTATGGATAAAATTGCTTCAAAAAAAATATTTAACAAAAATAATCTTCTAACTCCAAAGTTTATAAAATTTAATAATAATTTAGAGGTTAATAGTAATTTTAAAAACAAAATAAAAAAAAAATTGAAATTTCCTGTAGTTGTTAAGCCAATTAATGAAGGATCAAGTGTTGGTGTCTATATTTCAACAGAAAAAAATTTAAAAAAAAACTTGATCAAATTGAAGAAATATAAAGAAATAATAATAGAGGAATTTATTAATGGTAGAGAAATACAGGTTGCCATATTAGGAAAAAGAAAATTAGGAGCGATTGAACTCAAACCAAAAAGAAAATTTTATGATTATAAAGCAAAATACGATACTAATTCAAAAACTGAGCATATCATACCAGTAAATTTAACAAAAAAAAATTTGAATAAAGTATTGAATATTGCTTTAAAAGCTCACAATCTTTTAAAATGCAAAGGTGTAACCAGATCAGATTTTAAATTTTTTAGAAATAAATTTTATTTATTAGAACTAAATACACAACCAGGAATGACTAAATTATCATTAGTACCAGAAATTGCAGCATACAAAGGTATGAATTTTCTAAAATTGTTAGAGTGGATTTTAAAAGATGCGTCTACAAATAGATAAAAAAATAAAAATTTACTTTTATTTAATTTTTTTTTTATTATTTTCAACTTTCTATAATTCCAATTTAGAATTATATTTTAATAACAAATTTAAAATTGTTAATATTGAAAATAAAAATGAGAATATGGAAATTTACGAGTTAAACTATCTTTTAAATCGCAATATATTTTATATAGATAAAAAACTATTATCTCACAAGCTAAAGAATAATCCTATTTTTAGATCTTATGAAATAAAAAAAATTTACCCTAACACCTTAAGAATTCAATTAGTAAAATCAAATGTAATTGCTAAGATTGTCCAAAATGGAAGTTCTATTTATTTAGGTGATAATGGTAAAATTTTTTATTCATCTGAAGTAAATAACCAAATACCAGAAATTCAAGGAACAATAAACTTAAGAAATATAAATAAAGTTATAAAAATATTAAACTATTCATCCTTTAACCTAGACAAAATCAAAATGATTAAATTTTATCCATCGAATAGGTTTGACTTAATTTTTAGTAATAAAAATATCATAAAATTTCCAAAGGATATTGACCAAAAATTTATAGAAAATGCTTTTATATTTCATAAAAACAATATTTATAATAAAATTATAGACTTAAGGTTAAAAAATAAAATTATAACTACTAATGAATGACCTTCAAATTTTTTTTAATATAAATATTAAATATAAACAAATTGATTTTATAATTACTTCAATTAACAAATCTAATCCTATTTTTTCTAAAAGTGTTAGTTTAGATAATTCAAATAAAAATGAATTTTTTCCTTTTAAAAATTTAGAAACGATTTTAAAAAAAACAATTTTAGAAATGGAAAAAAAATTTCATATGTCGGTTAATATGGTTAATTTAATGGTGGAGGACGAAAAATTAAATACTATAGATGTAACGCTCAAAGAAAACTTTGAAAATAAAAATATAAATAAAACAACTATAGAATATTTATTGCAAGATATTAAACAACAGGTAACTGAAAACCACCCAGAAAAAAAAACTATACACATAATAATAAAAAAGTGTTTTATGGATGGCGAGGAGTACAATAATATCCCTTTTGGCAATAAGTGTAAAAACTTTGTAATGGATATAAGTTTTGTTTATCTAAAAAAACCTATTTTTTTAGAATTAAAGACTTTGCTAAAAAATCACCAGATTGAGATTAAAAAGATAATTTGTACAAATTATGCAAAATCTTTAGTAAATTTTGATATGCCCGATTTATCTAGGGCAGGTTTAGTAGCTATTGATGATAGTAATCTTAATGAAGTCAAGGTTTTTTCTAAAAAAATTAATAAATTAGGCTTTTTTGAAAAATTATTCCATATTTTTACGTAATTGTATTTTATCGTAATATTTATTGTTTTTATCACATATTAATAAAATCTTATAACCACCTAATGGCAATACTGAATCAAAAAACAATTAACAGACCAATTAATTTTGAGGGTATAACATTGCATAAAGGCAAATATGCAAAATTGAAAATTCTTCCATCCCCACCTAACAGTGGTATTTCATTTAAGAGAGTAGATTTAACTAAAGATAATATTATCATTGCAAATTTTTGTAATGTTAGTGACGCAACTTTATGTACCAATTTATCAAATGAAGCTGGTGTAAATATTTCTACTGTGGAGCATTTAATGGCAGCCTTGTATGGAATGGGAGTAGACAACGCTTTAATTGAAGTAGATCAAGATGAAATACCGATTATGGATGGTTCTTCAAAGAAATTTGTCCAAGGTATAAAAAATGTTGGGTTAAAAAATTCAGATACTCCAATTAAAATAATTAAAATTTTAAACAAAGTAAAAATTTTTAATAATAATAAATACATATCAATTGAACCAACTAGAACAACTTTAGAAATAGACTTTGAGATCAAATTTAACAATCAACTAATCGGCAATCAAAGAAACTTAGTAAATGTATACGAAAATGATCTAACTGATATTTATAATTCAAGAACTTTCTGCCTTTATGAAGATGTAGAAAAATTAAAGAGTATGAATTTAGCAAAAGGAGGATCTTTAGAAAATGCAATTGTTGTAAAAGGGGAGAATATTTTAAATAAAGAAAAATTAAGAAATGAAAAAGAGTTTGTTAATCATAAAATTTTAGATTGCATTGGAGATTTATTTTTGTCTGGCTATAAAATTCTGGGAAAAGTAGTATGTTCTCAAGGAGGGCATAAATTGACTAATGAATTATTGCGAAAGGTTTTTATGGATAATAAAAATTTTTCAATATTTGAATTAAAAGAAAAAATAGTTCCTAACTCTTTCATAAACAAGAAAACTCTTAAATCTATAGCTTAAATTAATTTTTAGTTTAGCAATTAATCTGCTAAATACTATTAATGCAAAGTATTTTAAAAGCACTATTATGTATCTTCTTAATTTTTATTATAAGCTCATGTAGTTCTAAAAATGATAGAGTATCGATACTAGAAGATGAAAATCTAGAATTTCAAATGATCGATGCCTACACAGAGGCTTACGAGGAACTTGAAAGTGGGGACGTGATTTATGCTGCAAAAAAATTTAATGAAGCTGAACTGCTTTATCCTCAGTCAGAATGGGCACCAAAATCAGTTTTACTTGCGGCATATTCTTATTATTCGCAAAATTATTATGAAGAAGCATTATCAGAACTAAATCGTTTTTTTAAAAAGTATCCAAAACACAAGAATATAGATTATGCACATTTTTTATATGCCATGTGTTATTACGAAAATATTATTGATGAAAAGAAAGATTTAGAGCCTTTATTAATTTCTAAAAAAAGGTTTAAATTTATTATTCAGAATTTTCCTAATACAGATTTTGCTCAAGATGCTAAATTTAAAATTAACTTGATTAACGACGTTTTAGCGTCAAAAGAAATGTATTTGGGTAAATATTATCTTAAAAAGAGAAAATGGGTAGCCGCAATTAATAGATTTAAAAATATTTTAGAACTCTACGGAACAACAATTTATGTTGAGGAGGCTCTTCATCGACTTGTAGAAACAAACTATAAAATTGGATTGGAGAAAGAAGCTGAAAAATATGCAGGTTTACTTGGCTATAATTATCAATCAAGCCAATGGTATGAACAATCATATAAAATATTTAACAAAGATTACCAAACCTCCTTGGAAATAAAAAAAGATAAAAGTTCAGTTTTTAGTAAATTTAAAAAGTTATTTAAATGATTGAAAAGGATAATTTAAAAATAAAAAAAATTTATTTAAAAAAGATAAAAATACTTAAAAAATATAATGAGTCATATTACAATAAAAGTAATCCTATTGTTGAAGACAAAGTTTATGATAGCCTTAAATATGAAATACTTGATATTGAAAAAAAATATCCTTTTTTAAGTAGCAAAGATTCACCTTCTACTAATGTTGGTTATAAACCATCAAAAAATTTTAAAAAAGTTAAACACAAGACACCAATGTTGTCTTTAAATAATGCTTTTAATAGAGAAGATTTAGTTAACTTTGAAAAAAAAATTTTTAACTTTTTAAGTTTAGATAAAAACAATAGCATTGAGTATAGCGCTGAACCAAAAATAGATGGAATTTCAGCTTCCTTGCTATACAAAAGTGGCAAATTTATTCAAGGTCTTTCTAGGGGTGATGGAGTGGAAGGTGAAGATATTACTGAAAATTTAAGAACTATTAATGACATTCCAAAAGTTTTAAAAGGTAGAAATCTACCTACAGAAATCGATATTAGGGGGGAGGTTTTTATAAAGAATACGGATTTTAAAAGGCTAAGCGAAAAGTTTGCAAATCCAAGAAATGCTGCATCCGGCACTTTAAGGCAGAAAGACCCATTAAAAACAAAACAAATTCCATTAAACTTTATTGCATACACATTTGGGTTTTCAAAAAAAATAAATATTTCAAATCAGTTCGAATTTTTGAAAAATTTAAAAAACTGGGGTTTTAAAGTAAATAAGTTTAATAGGCTTATAAAAGGGATTGATAACTTAATACAAAATCATTTAAAACTTCAGGAATTAAGAAAAGAAATTGATTTTGACATAGATGGAATTGTTTATAAGATAAATGATTTTAATCTTCAAAAAAGATTAGGTTTTGTAGCTAATGCACCTAGATGGGCTATAGCTCACAAATTTTCATCAAATAAATCAATTTCTGAAATATTAAAAATTGAAATTCAAATTGGCAGAACTGGCGCATTAACACCTGTTGCAAAAATAAAACCAATAAATATCGGAGGAGTTTTGGTATCGAATGCTACTTTGCACAATGAAGATGAAATTAATAGAAAAGATATAAGAATTGGAGACACAGTGATAGTTGAAAGAGCAGGAGATGTAATTCCTCGAGTAATTTCAGTTGATTTAAAAAAAAGACACAAAAATTCAAATAAATTTTTTTTTTCCAAAAAAATGTCCTTCCTGTGGATCGTCTACTGTTAAAGATTTTAATAAAATTACTAAAAAATTTGACGCTGTAAGGAGATGCTTAAATGACGGTTATGATTGTGAAAAGATTGCAATTGAGAAAATAAAACATTTTGTTTCAAAAGAGGCTTTTAATATTGAGGGTTTGGGAAAAAAAATAGTTGAAAATTTTTGGGATTTAAAACTAATACGCTATCCACAGGATATATTTAAACTTAATTATGACAAAATTTCTAGATTAGAGGGTTGGGGAAAGTTATCTGCAGCAAACTTAAAATATTCAATAGAGGAAAAAAAAAAAATATCTCTCAGTAGATTTATTTACTCAATTGGCATTAGACATATAGGTCAAGAAAATGCGAAATTATTATCCAAAACTCTTAAAAAGGTAGATAATTTTTTTGATTTATCAAATAAAAATAATTTTGAGGAATTATTAAATATAGATGGAATTGGAGACACGCAAATTAAATCTATACAAGAATTTTTTTCAAACGAAAAAAACTTAGTTGTATTAAACGAATTAAAAGAAAATTTAATTATAAATCCTGAAAAAGAAATTTCTAAAAAAGGCGTTTTAAAGGAAAAAACATTTATGTTTACTGGTAAAATTGCAGGAATAAGTAGAGCAGAAGCTAAATCTTTAGTCGAAAAAAATTCTGGTAAAATTGTAAGCAATGTAAGTAAAAAATTAGATTTTTTAATTGTTGGGGATAAGCCAACAACAAGAAAAGTAAATGAGGCTAAGAATTTAAATAAAAAGATTATTTCACATTCGGAGTTATTAAGAATGTTTAATATTAAAGATTCTTAATTAACCATTCTCTCTCATTTTTATTTAAATATTTAGAAATTTTTGAATATACTAATAGGTGATAATTAAATAAATAATCTTTTTCTTTATAATTTAGTAATTTATAGTTAATTAGATCTTTATCTATTGGTGCCAAAGTTAAGTTTTTAAAAAATAACTTTTTTTTTTGTCCAACGATATAAATTAAATTTTCAATTCTAATTCCGAATTTACCTTCCTTATAATATCCGGGCTCATTACTTAAAATCATTCCTTCTTGAAGTTTTATTTTATTAAATTTGGAAATTGATTGTGGTCCTTCGTGAACATTTAAAAAATAACCTACACCATGCCCTGTACCGTGGCCATAATCTAATTTATATTTTTTTAAAAACTTTCTTGCATGAACATCTAATTTTTTACCAGTATTATTTTTATTTATATTGCTTGTAACAACCGCAATATGACCTTTTAAAACTAAAGTAAAAATATCTTTTATCTTTTCTGGTTGTTTACCAAAACATAGTGTTCTTGTTACATCTGTAGTTCCATATTTATACTGACCACCGGAGTCTAAAAGAAATATGTCCTTTTTTTTTATTACTTTATTAGTTTTTTTTGAAGCTCTGTAATGAATAATAGCACCATTTGAACCTGTTCCTGCAATTGTATTAAAACTTGGGTATAAATAATTTTTATTTTTTTTTCTAAAATTTTCTAATTTTTTTTCAGCTT
>MDTB01150446.1_pt1 | contig 11476 bp, 10 predicted proteins | sample 811161 | NCBI WGS metagenome assembly MDTB01 (sample SAMN05326650, study PRJNA326480) | marine metagenome | isolation source: seawater | place: Mediterranean Sea | collected 2009
CACTGACCTCGGGCTTATGAGTCCCGCGCTCTAACCAACTGAGCTACCCCGCCATTAAATTCGTATTGATATATACTACTTATTTTTTTTCATTCAAACAAGAAATTAGATAATTCTATTATGTAAGATTTTTAAGTGAGTCCTATGCGAGTCCGGTGAGTCCTTAAATTGAGTCCTTTTTTTAGGAGGTATAAATTCATATTAAATCAAATTTTGTAATATTTCTTTTTCGACTGTCCAAATCGATTTAAAACTATAATTAAATATTCCTTCTGTAACTACTAATGTAGCATGTGTATCACAAACTAATATGAAACCTTTTCCAATACCAGAGTGAGCAACACCTCTACCCCTGCAAGCTGCTGCTATAGGAGTGCTATCAACAGGATGCCAACTTCCACATCCACAATTATATGTCTTATCTTTGTTTAAGGTACTTAAAGACTCGTGAGGTGGATGTAGCTCTTCATTAGCAAGTTCCTCTCTTAATTCTTTTAAGTTTTTTAAATATTTCATCTATTTTTTTTTTTCCATTTCTCATATTCAGATTTCATGTCTGAGGAATAAATTGTTTTTAGTGTAGAAGAAAATATCCCCTTTCCTTTGACATAGCACATGTAATCACAATTTTTATCAATCAATACCCAGGCGCCGCTTAATTTTTCTTTCCATATTATTGCAGTGCCATTTTCAGTAAATGTATGTTTTGCTCCACAGCCACAATCAAATTTCTGATTTAAGTATTCCTTAGTAAGCCAATCTATATTTTGATTTTTAGACTCCATAAATGATTCCTTTTCTAAAAATTTCATGAAATCGTTTGCCTCAAGAATTTTCATTACTTGATATTATCAGTGTGTCCTATGCGTGACCAGATTTAAGTTAATATTAAATTGAGATTGTATCCTAAGGCTTTTGAACGTTGGACAAAGGGCTTATGAGTCCCGCGCTCTAACCAACTGAGCTACCCCGCCATTAAATTCTCGTTGATATATACTACCTATTTTTTTATAGTCCAACCATTCTTTTCTAGAGCTTTAATTAATTAAAATCAATGATGTAAAATTCTTTGCTATAATATTTGATCAAGAAGCTATTACTTTTATTAGATAATACAATATACCTGTTATAATGGTTGCAGAAGTAAACCCCTCGATAAATAATAACATAATTTTTGTTTTACTTTTATATTCTGTTCTTAAATACACATGAACCATTGTATAAATACCAACAATTGCAATACTTAAAAGTATATCTGTAGACGGCATAAAATGTTATTTTCCACCAACTGTCATTCCGCTGATAAGCATGGTTGGTGAATTTGTAGAGTATTTAAATTCTAAATCATCTGCTAAAATAATATTTTTAAACATTTCGTTAAAATTTCCGGCAATTGTTATTTCGCTGACAGGGTAAGTAAATTCACCATTTTCTACCATAATCCCTGATGCACCAACTGAATAATCTCCAGTTATAATATTTGCCCCTCTGCCAATTGTTTCATTTATATAAAGAATTTTTTTTTCACTTTTAATTAATTCTCTAAATGAGACATCACCTTTTTCAAAATATAAATTTGTTGTTCCGCTTGATCTACCATTTGATTTTCTATTAATTTTTTTTCCGCTATATGTCTCAACTAGATAATCTTTTAATATTCCATGTTTAACTAATTCCAGATTCTCAATTCTTACTCCTTCGCTATCAAAATATCTTGACCCATTTGCTTTTTTTATATCACCTTTATCAATTATATTAATTTTATTGCTGAATATTTGTTTGTCTAAACTTTCTTTTAAAAATGTAGTTCCTTTTGCAATTGTACTTGAGGATATAGCGCTAGCAAAAGTAGATAAAATATTTTGGGAAATCCTTTTATCAAAAATAATATTCATTTTGTCACTTTCAATCTTTTTAGGATTTAATTTACTTATTGCCAGTTTAGCAGCACTTTCTCCAATTTGTTTAGGTGTTAGAAGATCTTTAAAATATCTTTTACTACTATATTCATAATCTCTTTCCATGCTTCCATTGCTTTTAGATACAACCTCACAATACGCTGTAAATTGTGATGTTTCGTAGCCATCTACAAAACCATTAGAGTTAGCTAACATGAAATTAGATTTAGTTTCACTAAATCCAGATCCATTTGTATTAACAATTTTATCATTTGAAAATGCTGTTTCTTCTGCTGTCTTTATAAAATCAATTTTTTCATCATTACTTAAATGTTCATCATCATATAACTCTAGTTTTTTTTCGCCTTTGAAATGTAATTCTTTATCTGGTAGAGAGTTGTATTCATCTTCAGGTGTTACTTTTGTCGAGTCTATAGACTTTTGCACAAGTTCGTTTAAATTTTTTTCAGCAAGATTAGTCGATGATATAGATGCTTTTTTTTTACCAATATATGTTGTTAAAGTCACGCCAAGATTTTCAGATCTCTCAGAACCATCAAGTCTCTTATTTCTGATATTAACATTTTCAGATATAGAGTTCATTACTAGCACACTTGAACTAGTGGCACCAAGGTCTTTTGATTTAGAAATGCAAAAATCTGCAATTTTTTTTAGATAGTTTTTTTCTTTAATCATCTAGTTAAAGTTGTGTACCGCCAACTGTCATCTTATCAATTAACAGTGAAGGTTGTCCAACTCCAACTGGAACACCTTGCCCTGCTTTACCGCATGTACCAATACCAGGATCTAACATCATATCATTACCAACCATTAAAACCTCTTTTAAAGATGATGGACCGTCACCAATTAATGTAGCACCCTTGATAGGTGATCCAATTTTTCCATTTATTATCTCGTACGCCTCTGTACAGCTAAAAACAAACTTTCCTGAAGTGATATCTACTTGACCACCTCCAAAGCTCACAGCAAAAATTCCTCTATCGACCGACTTAATCATCTCTTCTTGTGTATTATTTCCATTTAACATTATTGTATTTCTCATTCTCGGCATAACTATATGTTTATAACTTTCTCTTCTCCCATTTCCTGTTGATTTTGTATTCATTAATCTTGCATTCATTCTATCCTGCATAAAATTTTTTAAAATTCCATTCTCTATTAAGACTGTTTTCTCAGTAGGTGTTCCTTCATCGTCAATATTTAAACTACCTCTTCTTTTATCTATGGTCCCATCATCAATTATTGTAACACCATCACTTGCAACTTTTTTACCTACTAAATCATGAAATACCGAAGTTTTTTTTCTATTAAAATCTCCCTCAAGTCCATGTCCCACCGCCTCATGAATTAAAATAGCAGGCCATCCAGGACCTAAAACTACTTTCATTTCACCTGCAGGTGAGGGTTTACTTTTTAAGTTGGTTGTAGCAATTCTATATGCCTCATCACAAATTTTTTTCCACGCATCATTTTTTAAAAATTCATCATATGATTGTCTACCACCTACACCGTACACTCCGGTTTCTTTCCTTCCGTTTTTTTCGACCATAATTGAGACATTTATCCTAACTAAAGGTCTCGAGTCTTTTAGCAGTTCTCCGCCAGACCTTAAAATTTCCACATTTTTTTTTTCGCCTATAAAATTTGCAGTAACTTGTTTTACTGTCCCATTAATTGATCTTGAATAATCATTAATTTCGTTAAGAATTTTAATTTTACTTGATAAGTTTTTTTCATCTATTGGGTCTATATCATTATAAAATTTTTGGTTAGTTTTTTTGATTTCAGAATTATAAATACCTGAACTTTTTGAAAGAGTTGATTTTAAACTTTTGCTGGAATTTATTAATGACTTTTCTGAAACATCGTTGGAGTGAGAGTAAGCAACAACATCGCCATTTATTGCTCTAAAACCATAACCAGAGTCTTTAGTATAATTAGAGCTTTTAATTTTATTATCGTCTAGAACAATAGACTCGGACTTGGTATCCTCTAAGTAAAGCTCCCCATCATCACACTTAAATAATGTCTCTGATACAATGTTTTCAGCCTTTTTTAGGTCTAAACCGTTGTTTTCGAAAAAATCTGACATAATGTTAATTTAGTATCCATGATATATATATCAATAGGAATTTTAACGCATTTAAGAGTTTTTTCTTGAGTTGAAATAAGAATTTATACTCTTATTTCTATAATAATATTTAATTTAAATTATGTCGAAGAATATATTACTAAAATCACATATCGAAGAATTGATTAAACTTTTTAGAAAAGGATATTTTAAAAAGACGCTAGAAAAAACAAATTTATTAATCAAAGAATTTGGAGATGAACCTTTTTTATATAATCTTAAGGGTATGGCTGAAATTAAGAACAATGAATTTTTCTCTTCAATAATTAGCTTTGATAAAGCTATAAAAATAAAACCTTCATACATAGAAGCTTACAACAATATAGCCACTTCATATATTAATTTAGGAGAATTTGAAAAAGCTGTATTTTTTCTTAAAAAAGTAATTAAGTTAAAACCTGATTATACAAACGCTTATAACAATCTGGCAAGTGTATTAAATGACCAAGGAAAATATGAAGAGTCATTAAATATATTTAATACACTTTTAAAAATTGATTCAAGTTATCCTGGTGTAAAAGAAAATATTGTTAAAATATTAACTTTTCATGAGCCTAAAAACAAACATTTAAATATTTTTATAGAATTAAATGAATTGTTAAAAAATATACAATTAAACGGAGATTTTTCAGATGTAAATATTTCAAATTTTTATAAAAGTTGTGATCAAATTGTATTAAATAAATTAGATAATCTAAAATTTAATTTTTCTCAAATATGGAGAAGAAATAATATAGACTTAAATTGTAACAGACACTTTGACGTATTTAGAAATTATAATGTCATACCTGAGTATTGTTTTGGATGTTTTAAAGTTCAAATTGAATTAGGATCGTTAAGCGATCTATTTAGACTTTATTTTTTATTCGACAAATTAAATCTAAAGGATAACAAATCTAGAAAATGTATTACAGAAATGAGACCTATTGCTAAAGGCAACTATAAAGGTCTAATATATTGCACAGGGATAGATGAAGCTAAAAGTATTTACAAAATATTAAATAACGAGTCGCAGAATATTTTTAAAAAAAGGACTATTATTAAATTAAGACGTGGATGTACTGAGTTTGGTAATGCATATCCTGAATATAAAAATATAAATAGACCAACAAACGAGTTCATGAAATATAATAAACATTGGAAAGAAAAAGAAAAACTGGTAGATCAAACCTATCCAATTAAAAATAGAGTTAATCAAAGAGTATTAAATGATACAATTAAAGGTACAACATTAAATGATTTTTTAATAATGAAAAATTGGGTAATGTATGCAAAGCAAATTAAAGATCCGGACTACAAAAAATTTGATGCAAATATTAAAATATCTGAGCACATGTCAAATAATTTGTCTAGTCAATTATCTTATAGGACGAATGAATTTAAGAGTTTTGGTTTGTTACCTAAATGAAATTACTATTCCAGATATTATAACCGCTAAAGATATTAAACTAATAAAAATGGTACTTTCTAACTTTTCCCTTTTTTTATCAATTCTTACTCTGTTAAGAAGAATATTTATATCGACTCTTTTCTTTTGTAATAGAGAATTGCTATTCTCAACTCTACGTATTTTTCGATTTTGAGAAGTAAAATTTTTGTTTATCATTATCTACAATAAATATTTAACTACAAAGAGTTCGAAACTTCAATATAAATAAAATTTTTTAAGAATATTTATAATCACTTTTATTGAGAGGTTTTTCAAGTATTTTTACAGGATATTTATTTTTTTCAATTTCTATATATAGATTTTCTTTCTTGAGTTCCTTCAAAGTTAAACCGGAATTGACATATCCAAACGAGATATTTTGTTTAAAATTGAAGGAATAGTTCCCAGATGTTGTTCTTCCAATAATTTTATCATTAAGATAAATTGGTTCATCATGTAAATTTAATGGTTTACCAGGTCCTGCTTTTATATACGAAAACATAGCAAATTTTTTATTAGGTTTAGATTGACTAATTTTTTTCAATGCTTCTCTCCCAATAAAATTATTTTTATTTTTACTAATGGCAAAAGATAATCCAGCTTGATATTGATTTTCCTGAGGGGATATATCATGTCCCCAATGAAGAAATCCACTCTCCATTCTCATTATATCCATTGCATGGAGTCCACATAGAGATAAATGGTAATTTTTACCAACACTAATTATTATATTGTATAAATCAAGTGCATCCTCAGTCTTTACATATACTTCGAACCCAAGCTCACCTACGTAAGATAATCTTTGCACCCAAACACTTATGTTGCTCACGCTAACATATTGTCCTGTTGCAAACTTAAAATTATCCTTAGTAAATTTCTTATTACAAATATTATTTAGCAAATCCCTAGATTTTGGTCCGAATATGCCAAGTACACAATATTTATCTGTAACGTCTAAGACATCCAAGTCATTTTTTAAATAATTTTTGATGTGGAATTTATCTCTCTCTCTTGTAGCGGCAGATGTTACGATACGAAAAATATCTTTATCAAGACAAACAATTGTTGAGTCAACTTCAATTCCTCCATCGGAATTTAACATTTGAGTGTATGTGCATTTACCAGGCTCATTTTTTATATTTGCTGTGCATAAATTTTGTAATTCAGAATGTGAATATTTTCCTTTTAACTCGAATTTAGAAAAAGGAGTTAACTCGAATAATCCTACATTTTTTCTGGAATTTACACTTTCAATCATAGCTGATGGATACCAATTTTGATAATTGTAACTGTGCTTATATTCGGGATTTTCACCGTTTGTGGAAAACCACATAGGTCTTTCATATCCTCCGGTTACTCCGAAACATGCTCCATTTTTCTTTAATATGTCATGATAAGGTAATTTTTTTACATTCCTAGCAGTTATATGTTGTTTATATGGCCAATGCATTCCATACAAATCACCCAAAGTTTCAGTTACTCTTTCTTTTATAAATTTTATTTCAGAATGAAATTTTTGAAATCTTTTTATATCGTAACAAAATATATCTTCATTGACATGTCCTTCCATCATCCATTCTGCTGTGATTTTACCAACACCTCCTGCGCTAGCAATTCCAATACTATTTAGTCCACAACAAACAAAAAAATTTTTAATCTCGGGGACCTCGCCTAATAAAGTATTGGTATCTGGTGTAAATGACTCTGGTCCAGCAAAAAATTTCCTTATTCCAGTTTTCAGTAGAATTGGAAATCTTTTCATACATGCATTTAGATACGGCTCAAAATGTTCTAAATTTTCAGGAAACTCTCCAAATGAAAAATCCTCTGGGACTTTATCAATTTTATCAAATGCAGGAATTGATTTCCCCTCAAAAATTCCTAAAAGAAGCTTGCCAGCATCCTCTTTAAAATAAGTCCTGCTGTCAAAGTCTCTTACAACAGGAAAGTCTTTTGGTAATTTGTTAATTGGTTCTGTTATTACATAAAAATGTTCAGCTGGATACAAAGGGATACTTACACCAATTTTTTCACCAATTTGTCTGGACCACATTCCAGTAGCTAAAACAATGTATTCACATTCTATTTTGTTACCGTTTACAACTACACCTTCTATTCTTTTGTTTTTAATTAAAATATTATCAACTGGTGAATCCTCAAAAATTTTAGCCCCTTCTTTTCTTGCTGCTTTTGCAAGTAGATGAGTAATTCCGGATGGATCTCCTGATCCGTCTCCTGGCATCAATATACCACCAAGTAAATCATCATTTTTAATTAGTGGAACTTTTTCTTTAACCTGGTCTTTATTTAAAATTTGTACATCAAAGTCATATAGCTGGGCTGTTGTGGCTTGTCTTTTCAACTCTTGCCACCTTCCTTCCTCTTGAGCAATAGACATTGCGCCGTTTAGGCGTAGCCCAGCTGAATGATCTACTATTTTTTCGAGTTCTTTATATAAATCTAATGAATATTTTCTAATTTTAGTTATTGCTGCAGAGGGACCTATTTGACTAACTAATCCAGCTGCATGCCACGTAGTGCCAGATGTTAACTTATCTCTTTCTAATAAAATAACGTCCTTCCATCCAAATTTTGCTAAATGATAAGTGCACGAACATCCTATTACTCCGCCACCAATAACCACAACTTTTGCCGAACTAGGGAGTTCATTCATGTTAAAGTTTCTTTATAATATGCGTTATATTTATTTATTAATATTAAAAAAGTATGCAATATTAATTTAATAATTCTTTCCATATTTAATTTAAAGCTTCTATCGGGGAGAGAAATTTATATCCAAAAGTATCTGCAACCGCTTTGTAAGTTACGTTACCTTTGCATACATTTAATCCTGCTAAAAAGTTAGGATCATCTTTTAAAGCTTTTTGGTAACCATCTTTCGCTAATTTATTTAAAAAAGGTAGAGTAACTTTGTTTAATGCAAGAGTGGATGTTCTAGGAACGCCACCTGGCATATTCGATACACAATAATGAACTATATCATCAACTATATAAGTTGGATTCGCGTGTGTAGTTGGTTTACTAGTCTCAACACAGCCGCCTTGATCAATCGCAACATCCACAATTACAGAACCTCTCTTCATCAATTTCAGCATATCTTTAGTAACTAATTTTGGAGCCTCTGCACCTGGAATTAATACACCACCTACTAAAAGATCTGCTTCAGAAATTAATTCTTTTAAATCAATTTTATCTGCTTGTTGAGGAATTATCTTATCTCCAAATTTTTCAGTAAGCTCTCTAAGTCTTTTCTCTGATTTATCGATAATATGAACTTTTGCCTGCATGCCAGTTGCAATTACTGCAGCATTCTCTCCTACTACTCCACCACCTAATATAATAACTGTTCCGGCCTCAACACCGGGAGCCCCACCTAAAAGTAAACCCCTGCCTCTTTGATTTTTTTCCAAACAATGCGCTCCTGCTTGTACTGACATTCTTCCTGCAACAGCGCTCATAGGAGCTAGAAGTGGTAGTCTACCATTTTGGTCTGTAACAGTTTCATAGGCTATGCAAACACCTTTAGATTTAACTAATCCTTGAGTTAACTCTTTTGCAGCAGCAAGATGTAAGTATGTAAAAACTATTTGATTTTCTCTTATCATTTTTACTTCATCTAAAAGGGGTTCTTTTACTTTAACTATAATTTCAGAATCGTAAAAGATATCCTCTGCTTTATTAACTATTTTTGCACCAGCAGATAAATAATGTGAATTTTCAAACCCAGCTTCATGACCACCATTATTTTCAACTAAGACTTCATGACCATTAGATATTAAATTTTTTACACTGTCTGGAGTTAAACCAATTCTTGTCTCTTGAGGTTTTATCTCTTTGGGGATACCAATTTTCATAAATGAAAATCAATTTTTTTTGCTTTTACTGTAGTTTGTAATACCAGTTCTTAGTTTATCTATAATTTCATCAATGTGTTTTTTCTCACATATAAACATAGGAGCAATAATCAGCGCATCACCTGTCGCCTTAAAATTCACTCCAGCATCGTAACAATGTTTAAAAGTCGCTAAACCAGCTCTTCCTGGTTTTTTATCCATTTTAATATCTATTCCACCCATCATTCCGTATCCTCTAATATTTTCAACAACGTCAATATCTTTTAGTGAAAATAATCCCTCTTGAAAGTATGGAGATAATTCTTTTGCTCTGTTAAATATGTCCTCTTTTTCAAATATATCTTGAACTGCTAGTGCTGCTGCTACAGATATCGGTATTCCTGAGTAAGTATATCCATGGAATAATTCTACAGCACCATCTGGTGCAGAATCCACTATTGCATCATAAATTTCGTCTTTACACGCAACAACGCCAAATGGAACAATCCCATTAGTTGTGGCTTTTGCCATCGTCATTATATCTGGTGTTACACCAAATTCTTGAGCACCAAAAGCAGAGCCCGTTCGTCCCCAACCAGTTATAACTTCGTCAAAAATTAATAAAATATTATGCTTATCACATAGCTCTCTTAATCTTTGTAAATATCCTTTTGGCGGTACTAGAGTCCCTGTTGAACCAGAAATCGGTTCTACTATACATGCAGCAATATTTTCAGCTCCAAAATTAGTACAAATCCTTTCTAAATCATTTGCTAATTCCATACCAGTCTGTGGTTGGCCAGAAACATATTTATGTTCATCTAAATGAGTATGTCTCATATGGACCACTCCTGGCATTAATACGCTTGCATATGCTTTGACATTATTAATCATGCCTCCGACTGACGTGGCACCGATATTCATTCCATGATACGCCCTTTCTCGTCCTACAAATCTAAATCTTTGTCCTTCACCTCTAGCTTTGTGATAAGCAACACAAATTTTTATTGCAGTTTCAACAGCTGTAGAACCACATATTGTATAAAAAATCTTATTTAAATTTCCCGGTGTATGTTTTGAAATTCTAGTAGCTAATTCAAATGATCCACCAAAACCTTGTTGGAAGGGTTGGGCATAATCAAGAGTTTTAAGTTGATTAGTAATTGCGTCAATAATTTCTTTTCTACCATGCCCAAGTGGATTACAAAATAATCCGGAACTTGCATCGATTTGAGTTTGGCCTTCATGATTCTTTAGATACACCCCTTTAGCGCTGGTAATTAGCCTTGGTCTTTTCTTAAAATCTTTATTCGATGTAAATGGCATCCAATGCTCATTTAAAGAATTAGGGATTGGGTTTTTTTCTGAACTCATATTTTATTAAAAAGTACAATTAAATCTTTAGACTAAAATGATTATTAAAACTACACAATTTTAATTTTTTAAGTGTGTAATAGTAACACAACTTTTACGTGTAATCTTTAATAGGCATCTCTGGTGTGCTTAATTCATCATTTACATGGATCGATTAATGAACTTTAATACTACAATTAAATTTAAATAATGGAGACAAAATGAAAAAAATAATTAGTTTCATTTTATCAAGTATCGTTGCACTAACTATGTCTATAACAGTTGCTAACTCAGCTGCAAAAGAAGTAAGAGTCGCATACTTTTTAGAATGGCCAAGTCCAAATTTAGAGGATATGCAAAAAAAAGCGTTCGCTAAAGCTCTTGGAGTACCTGTCAAATGGACTAACTTCACAAATGGTGGGGCTATGACAGATGCTATGTTAGCTGGAGATATTGATATTTCTTACTCTCAAGGATTAGTACCTTTTATTAACGCAGTTAAGTCAAAAGCGCCTATTAAATTAGTTGATATTGCTATGGAGTACGGGATGGGAGGAACGACATGTGTTACCTCTAATGCATCAGGTATTACAAAAGCAAATGCTACTGAGTTAGAAGGTAAAAAAGTAGCTGTTCCACTTGGAACAATGGCTGAGTACGTATTTGATGAAAGTATGAAGGTTGTTGGAGCTGATAGAGGAAAAATGGATATTATTCAAATGGACCCTGAAGAAGGTGCTGCTGCACTAGTAAGTGGTGATGTTGTAATGGCATGTTTATTTGGTGGTAA
>MDTB01036781.1_pt1 | contig 11475 bp, 9 predicted proteins | sample 811161 | NCBI WGS metagenome assembly MDTB01 (sample SAMN05326650, study PRJNA326480) | marine metagenome | isolation source: seawater | place: Mediterranean Sea | collected 2009
AGGTCCAGCAAGCAACAATAGAAATAATAATGATGGGTTTGAAATACTAAAATCATTTAGATTAGATTTATAAATTAAATAAAAAGTAATTATAGCTATAGGTAAAATAAACAAACTTTCAATTAATAAACCAACATCTGTATCAACATTAATTGTTTTTCTTAATAAATTGTATATGCTCCATGAAAAAGCTACTATTAAACCTACCCAAGGAACTGACCCAAAGACTATTAAAAGGTAAAAAATTGAAATACTTACTAGAATTATAGAAATTAATTTTTTTTTATTTAATTTTTCATTAAAAAAAATAAATCCAAATAGAACACTTAGTATAGGCATAATAAAATATCCAAAACTAGCATCAATTATTTGGTTAGAAGAAACTGCATAAATCCAAACTGCCCAATTACTAAATATTAAAAATCCAGTTATAAAAAGAATTAATAAATTCTTTTTTTTATAAATTATTTTCAAAAAAATATTCCATTTTGATAAATAGGTAGTTGTTAAAATAAGCATAAGTGTAGTCCATAAACATCTATGGACCACTAACTCTATATATCCAATAAAAGAGAAAAATTTGAAATATAAAACTCCAAAGAAGCCCCACCAAAATGAACCTAAGCTTGAAAAAATTATCCCTTTATTAAAATTTTTCATCTTAGATAAATTAATTTATACGGAAGTCTCTTTGGCAATTTTTGCTTGTTCAATGCCCATAACAAATTTTGATATAGATAGTCTTTCAAGATTATAATTTTGTATAATTCGATGAAACCAAGGAGTTATACTACGCTCGAACTTCACCTCTAATACAGTATATCCTGCCCTACACTCTTCCCAAGATAATAAATTTTTTTCATCAAATAGACGATCTGTTTTAGATGACTTAATATTAGAGTCAAAAGTTAATCTAAAGTTAAGGCCATTATGATTTATATATGGTCTTCTTCTATAATCTATTAAAACTCTTGGAAAAATATTTTTTCTATAAGTATCAAATAAAAAATTATTTATAACTAAATTATCTTTACCATAAATATCTAATAATTCTGTATATCTTTTTTTATCTAGAAATATATCGAGATCTTTAGATTGAATTTCTGTTCTCTTTTTGTAAGTTCGTTGATTTATTCTACCCTTCATTTCTAGAAAAATAATATTTAATGAGTCATTAATTTTTGAATATGTTCTTAATCTATATTTTTTTCTATTTTTCATACCATCAACTTTTTCATAAAAATTTGATGAGTTTAAATTATCAAAATATAAAGATCTTACAAAGTAACGATTATCAAATTTGTCATTAATATTTTTATCCAACTTTAAAAAATTTTGACATTCTTTTTCAATTAGCTCTGTCTTTTTTTTATTTAATAAAAATTTAAATTCATATCTAGAAAATGATTGAATATCTTTCATAATTAATTAATTGATATTAAAATCAGAGCCTCTTAAGTTTCTATTTTTTACATTTTCTACAAATTCGAACATTGTGTCTATTTTATTAAGATTCAAATTGTCAACTGTAGATCTATTACTATTAAAATCTATTTGATTAGTTAGTTTGATGTTAGAGTTTTCAAAATTTGGTTGATTATTAAAAGTACTATCCTCTATTAAAATAGATGATTTATTATCAGATTTTATATTATTAATATTAGAACTAAAGTTAGATTTACTAATATCTATTTTTCCACCATTTCCGTATTGATAATTTTTTTGGTAATTGTTTACATGTATATAATTATTTCTAAAATCAGTATAAAAAACTTTTGCAACTGAATTATCTTTAACGGCTATTCCAGTATTATTTCTATGTAAATAAGTATTGTGAACTATTACATTTGAATTTTCACCGATTGAAATGCCTTTATCACCAGACAGACTTATATTGCTACTATCAATTAAAACTGATGACTCCATTACATCGATTGAATCATTCTTAGGATTAACAAATTTTGAATTTTTTATTATAATCTTTTTAGATACATCAATATCTATTGCGTCACTAAAAGCATCCTTTATTAAAATATTATCAATCAATACATTGTCACAATAAATTAGATGTAAAGCATCGTCATATAATTTATTATTGTATAAAGAAATATTTTTTAAAATTATATTACCTGTGTCATGTAATGAGAACATAGATGTATAAAAAAATTGATCAACTTTAGCACCAGTTCCTCCTTTTATAATAATATTTTCAAATTTAGAATTTCTACTATTCTTGCCTTGAACAACGATAGTGCCCCAGTTATTTTTATTATTTTCTATTTCATTACTTTTTTTGAAGATTATTGGATTTTTTTCTGTACCAATGGCATTAATTGAATTTAGGAAAAATATATTAACATCTTTATTTAATAAAAATTTTGTACCAGCTTTAATATTTACCTTTTGATTAAATATTAAATCACTAGTAACGTTGATTATTCCATCAAGAGTTATAGATGTATTTTCTTCTAAAATAGAGTCCACTATTGGTAAGTTAAATTTATTTGCAGGTAAAGATAAATTAATATCATTTTTTAAAAAAAATTTTTTTTTAGAAAAAGAATTTTGAACTTCAATTTTTTCAGGCCTTATTGAATTTTCAATAATAAAATCAAATCTTGTATTAGTTGTTATAATTTTAGGTCTACCTAATTCATTTTTATTTTCAGCTACTACAACTCTATTTGCATAAAGTGTAATTGGTATAAAAAACGCACCATTAGAATCTGGTGTAAATTTTTCATTCTTATTAATAATGCCATCTTTATTTAAATCGATATAAATCCATTTAGGGATTTCTTTTTTAAACAAAATTTTAATATTTGATATAGGCATATTACCATTTATTTTGATATTTAATTTTTCATCAAGGAATGACCAACTTGCTTTTGGTTGGATAAAGAATTCGTTTTTTAATTTTTGATTATAAGTGGCTAAATTTTTCATTACATTTAATCTTTCTTTAGACGCAGAAAGTCTTAAGATATTAAAAGGGTTAATTTTTTTAATTAAATCTAAATTATTAAATTTAACTCTTTGAATTTCTACATCTCTATTCTCTGAAATTAAAATTTTCTTTTCGAGTGATTTTAACTTTCTAATTTCTTTATCTATAATTTTATCCACACTAACAAAATTGAATAACTCATTATATTTTTTATCAATAAATAAACTATTTTTATTTAAAAATAACATAAGACCGTGAGATGAATTATTAAAATCAATTTTATTTTTTTTAAATATATTTTCTCCTAAAATAGGGTCATATATAACAGGTCGCAATTTTCCTGACCATGGATCAAATATCAATCTCATATTATGACCATAATCATTATGATAATTGTCTGTAATAATTTGATAAGCTGCAAATTTGCCCCATTCAATTAGATCAATGGAGTTCATTAATTTATTATATGAATCAAAATCATTTTCTGATTTTCTTAATAGATCTAAAAAATTTATTAAATCTGATTTATCATTCTTATTTATTTTATTAAAAATTGCTGCTTTCTTCCATATTGCATGATTATTAAAAAGATTATTATTTGTTTTAATTATAGACTCAGAATTAATTTGTTCACCTTTATAAATATTGACCGGCATTATTCTATTTCTTCTTAAAAAATTTTCATTTATTTTTTCAGTTTGTATATAAATTCCTTGACTATTATCATTTACAAAAAGTTCAATTAACTGAAAATTTGGGGAAATAACTCCTGTACTACTTGCTATACTTCCAGATACAAATTTTTCATATCTAAATGGATCATAGTCAAAATATCTGTATCTTCCAAATTGATTTTTTTTTCTTGATTTAATTCTTATATTCTTTTTTTCAAATAACCAATTTCTAGGGTTATCTCCACGATATCTTACTCTTATTTTTTTTAATTCATTTGTTTGGGTTAAATAAAATCCATTTTGCCACAATTTTGTAGACATTGGTACATTGCTTAAAAGAGATTTTTGTGATTTTTCACTAATAAAAATTTTTCTTTCATCTAAACCGATCTTTTTATTATTTTTTAAATCTCTAACAAATTTCAAAAAATTTATTTCAAGTTTATACATAGCCCAATCAAATGGTTTTTGATAAGTTACTAAAGATTTATGTGCGTACTTAAAATCTAAAAATAAAGTATTTAAGAATAATAAAAAAAGTAATACAAATGCGATGGGTATAAAAGATAAAATAATAAATTTTATTAATTTTTGCATTAATTTAATTTACAATATGAGTTATTAATTAATTTCATTTTTTGAAAATTGATATTAAGTACAATTTTTTCTATTTTATCTAGAGATGATACATTTTCTTTAAACGTAACTCTTATTACTTCATCGCCTTCTTTTAAAGAATATATTAAAATTTGTTGCAAATCCTCTTCAATGTAGGATGAATTCGATGTTACTAATAAATCTTTGCTCATAATATTTTTTTTATCATTAGAACTATGTAATATTATTTCCTTTATAATTATTTTTATGCCTGGCAAAAAACTAAAATATAAGTCTATTCCATCTAAATTAACTGGTTTTTTAGGAAAAAATTCATAATTTGTAAATTTTTTTAGTTCTATACCTGACTGATAATAAAAATTATTATCAATATTTTTATTGGTCTTTAATTTGATTGCAAACTTTTTTAAATTATTTGAGTCAAATAAATATCCATAATCATAATCATTTGTATTACCTCCTATTTGAGATTTAAAATAAATATCACAATATTCTGTTACTAATTTTTTATTCTTATATATTTGACTTATTCTTAATATTTCTCTGTAGGCATCTTCTTCAGTTGGCGAGATCGCAATTGCTTTTTTAAGTAAACTTATAGCTTTATCATAATTATTATCGCTGAGTGCTCTAGCTAACCATACGTTAGGTTTGTACAGATTTGGTTCCATATCAACAAACATAGTTAATGGTTTTTCCAAAAAATTATAGTCTTCTTGTTCTATTGCTTTTGATACAGCTAGTTCTATAGAGTTATATATACCAGGTATCATATAGCTTTTTTCTGGTGAAAATTTTTTTGAAATATTAATATAATTTACAATTTTTTTTGAAACATTAGAGAAATTTCTATTTTGAATATCATAAGTAAGTTTTTTGAATTGATAATAATCATGAGTTACAAAAATATAAGTTAATGCTGATCTTCTTATATTTTCATTAAATGTAAAATAAGAGATTAAAATAAATAAAACACTAAATATTATAATTAAAATTAATTTTGTTTTTTTCATCACTTAAAAAATTAAAAAAAAAATTAGAATAAATCTAGTAATCAACATCATTTTTGGCAGCTATAACAATTACCTCGGTTAAACCTTGGATATTGGATAAATCTGTAACAAATTGATCATATGATTTATCTTCTTTCATCACAATATCATAACTCAATTTTAAAGATTTATTATCACCAGATGATTCTATATTTAAAAGTTTCGAGGATTTTGTATAATTTGATATTATCTTACTATATTCATCTTTTTTATTATCTTCATTTCTAGTTCTAAATTGAAGAATAAATTCACTTTTATATATTGATCCATAATTAGTTACATAAAGTATAAAAGCAATAAATGTAATAAATATTGTTCCTGCTACAGCTAAGAAATAACTTCCTGTTCCAGCTGCCATCCCTACAGCTAATGACCAAAATATATAAGCTGTATCTTTTGTGTCTTTAACAACGGTACGAAATCTAATAATAGATAAAGCTCCAACTAAAGCAAAAGCTCTAGCTAAATTATTTCCTATAATCATAATTACCATACAAACTATTACGGCAACAAATATATTTGTAACAACAAATGATTGAGAATAACTTAGACCTCTGTGAGTTTTTTTATATACTAAACTAATTACAAGACCCAAAATAAATGAAATTAATAAATTTATGATTATTTCACTAGGTAAATAAATGTGAGTTAGAATTTGTTTATTTAAAAAGTTATTAACTGAATTATCCATAAAAACTAATTTTAAATATCTATATTAAAACTTATTAACTTACAATCTAATGATATTCCCTATAATTAATGCTTATAATCTTAATAACTTTCAATTTATTTTGTTGAATTTAGTATTTTTACTTATAAAACCTTGCTAACGGAAGGATGGCTGAGCGGTTGAAAGCACCGGTCTTGAAAACCGGCAAAGGGGCAACTCTTTCCTGGGTTCGAATCCCAGTCCTTCCGCCACTAATTATTATATACAAATTTTTTAAATAACTCTGTAACTTTATTATTTTTAATTTCTATAGATAAATTTTCACCTTGCTTAAATTTATAAAGATTTTCGTCATCTAAATCTAATAAATCACTTAAATAAATAAGTTCTTGATCGTTGAAAGTGTTAATATACATTTTAGTAAAAGAACCCAAAAGATTGTCCATTTCTTTAGAACCTCTATAAGTAGATCTATAGATAATTCTTTTTTTTAAATCCTCTATATTAATGATCATAAAATTTAATATATTGTAAACAATATGAAAAATAAAAATAATTACAATTATTTATTATCTGATTTAACAAAATTAACTGGTGTTGGAAAAAAAACAAGGGATATTCTAAAGAAAAAAAAAATCAATAATATATTTGATTTATTATGGAGATTACCAAAATCATATACTGACAGGACTTTGTCCAGCAAAGTTAATGAATTACAGATTGGTAAAATTCATACGATTAAAGTTTTTCCAAGAAAATATATCTTTCCTAGGATAAGAAATTTACCTAATAAAGTTAATTGTGAGGATGAAACAGGTAAGATAGATTGTATTTTTTTTAATAGTTATGAAGGTTACATTAAAAAAATATTGCCATTGAATGAAGAAATCACAATTAGTGGTAAAATTAATAGATTTAAAGATAAATATCAAATAACAAATCCTACATATCTATCTAGGGACAGTTCTTTAATTGAGAAAATTCATAATAAATATTCTTTAACAGAGGGTATTACCGAAAAAATATATAATAAGATAATTAGTCAAATTTTAAAAAATTTACCTATTATAGATGAATGGCATGATGAGAATATATTAAAAATTTTTGGTCACGAAAATTGGAATAATTCAATAATTAAATTGCATGATCCTATGAATGTAGCAAATTATAAATCAAATTTTTATAGAAGATTAGCTTACGATGAAATCCTTTCATCTTTTTTAGTTAAATCTGAAATTAGAAAAAAAATTAAAAAAATTAAAAAGGAAGCTAAAAAATTTAACAATCATTTTTATAAAAAGACCATATCAAAATTAGGTTTTAACTTAACATTAGATCAACAAAAATCATTAAATGATATAAATAAAGATTTATCTTCTAAAAGTAAGATGTTTAGACTTTTACAAGGAGATGTTGGATGTGGAAAAACAATTGTTGCTCTATTAACTGCTTTAAATGTAATTCAATCAAATTTTCAAGTTGCTTTAATGGCCCCAACTGAAATTTTAGCAAAGCAACATTATGATCTAGCAAAAAAATTATTCAACAAAGATATAAAAATAGATTTATTATCTAGTAAAAATAAAAATTATAAAAAAAAAGAGATTATTAGTAATTTAAAAAATAACAAAATTAAAATGTTATTTGGGACTCATGCTATCTTTCAACAGAAAATTACTTTTTCTAAATTAGGATACATAATAATTGATGAACAACATAAATTTGGAGTAAGACAAAGAAAACTTTTATCAGATAAAGGAGGTAAAAATTGTGATATTTTATTAATGTCAGCTACACCTATTCCAAGAACTTTAACCATGTCTATTTATGGTGATATGGATGTATCTGTTATAAAAGAAAAACCTAATCATCGCAAAGAAGTGAAGACATATAGCAAACCCGAGAGCAAAATAGATGAAGTTATTCAATTTGTTAAAAATGAAATAAAAAATGAAAACCAAATATTTTGGGTATGTCCATTAATTGAAGAATCAAAAAAATTAGATCATCAATCATCAATAAAAAAATTTAAGTTTTTAGAAAAATTATTTCCTAACAAAGTTGCTTTATTACATGGAAAAGTTGATTATGAAGAAAAAGAAAAAATATTAAATAATTTTTTGAATAAGAAATATTCTATTTTGGTTTCAACTACAATAATTGAGGTTGGAATAGATTTTCCAAATGCCAATGTAATTATAATTGAAAACGCAAACAAATTTGGCTTATCTCAATTACACCAATTACGAGGTAGAGTTGGAAGAGGTTTGAAACAAGCAACTTGTATTTTGTTATTTAAATCGAATTTAAGTTTAAACGCAAAAAAAAGAATTAATATTTTAAAGAATTCTAATGATGGTTTTGTAATTGCTGAAGAGGATATGAAATTAAGAGGATTTGGTGATTTATTAGGTTTTAAGCAAAGTGGTAATAAGAATTTTAGGTTGGCTGACCCTATTCATAATAGAGATCTATTTTTACTAGCCGAACAAGAAATCAAAAATATGGAAAACCAGAACATTAATTTGGATAAGTACAAGCCATTATTAAAATTATATGATCAAGCGGATATTATAAATGATGTAGTTTAATTACTGGGGTCCGATGTTCCTGCAGAAACAATAAACTTTGATGCTTCTTCAAATGACATATTTAGAAAAATTACTTTATCTTTTGGAAACATGAGCAAAAAACCACTTGTTGGGTTTGGTGTCGTCGGGACAAAGACATTTATTATATTTTTATTTAATTTTTTTTTAATTTCACCTGTATTATCTTTTGTTGCAAAACCAACAGCCCAACTTCCTTTTCTAGGGTATTCAACTAACACAACGCTTCTTTTATTTTTATTTTTAGATGTAAAAGTTTGTGTCATTTGTCCGATTGCTGAATAAATTGTTCTTAAAATTGGAATTTTTTTAAATAATTCATCTATATATTTAAAAAATCTCTTACCTATAAAAGAAAGAGATAGTCCTCCAATTAAAGTTATAAAAATAAAAGTAAGAATAATTTCTAAGCCAGGAATAGAAAAATTAAGATAATTATTAGGATTTATTTCAGAGGGAATAAGATTAGAGGATATATCTATTAGAAACTTAGTTAAATATAAGGTAAACCCGATAGGTATTAAAACTACTATGCCAGCAAAAAAATAATTTCTAATAGTGGCTATTATAGATTTTTTTTTGGTATTTTTCATAATATTTGAATTTTTTATTATTTGAGATCATTTTTATATTATAATAAGTATAATATTAACAATTTATTATAAAAATGAATAGAAGAAAATTTTTAAGTTATGTTGGTTGTGGCTGTTGTAGTGTACTTTTACCAAATTGTTCTACAGTGCCAATTACTGATAGAAAACAGTTAAAATTTATTTCAGAACCTAAACTCAATGCCAAAGCAGCTGCAATTTATGAAAAAATAAAAGCAAAAGAAAAAATGAGTGAAGATAAAGATACTCTGAATGAGATTAAGAAAATAGGTAAAAAAATTGAAGTTTCTATAACTGAATATTTTAACAAGAGTAATCTAGTCGATCCTACAACTAATTTTGATTGGGAATATATTCTAATTGATAATAAAAAAGTTAAAAATGCGTGGTGTATGCCAGGTGGTAAAATAGCTATTTATACAGGAATTCTAGATATAACAAAAAATACAAATGGTTTGGCTGCAGTTATGGGGCACGAAATTGCACATGCGGTTGCAAAACATTCTGTTGAAAGAGCAAGTAGAAGTGTTGTTATAAATGTTGCAACTCAAGTAACAGATATATTGTCTGGGGGGAAGTTATCTACAGTCAATAGAACAACTGGAATGAATACTGTAGGCTTGCTGTCTCAAATAGGGTTATTTAATCCTTTTAACAGAAAACAGGAAACTGAAGCAGATTATCTTGGATTAATTTTTGCATCACTTTCAGGATACGATATTAGAGAAACAGCCAAAATATGGGAAAGAATGCAAGCAGCTAACAAAGGTAAAGAGCCTGCTGAGTTTATGAGCACCCACCCCTCTGCTGAAAATAGAATTAAAAAAATTAATGAATGGGTTAACACTATTATTTTAGATTATCCTCCGATAAAAGTAAGCTAGATTAAATTAATATGTCTAATACTTTGGGAAGCATTCACAGAATTAAAAAATTTAATAAATTTTTTTCTATTTACTTATTTTTGTTATTCTTTTTTGGTATTTATTATCTTTATTACAAACATAACGTTGGAAATGATAGTTCAATATCAGAATATCTAATAAATTATCAAGGTGGATTTGTTCGTAGAGGATTAATTGGAGAAATAATATTTATATATTCTGATTATTTTAATTTAAATTTAAGATTTCAAATATTTTTAATACAATCAATAATTTATTCAATTTTTTTATTTTTGATATTTAATTTTTTTAAAAATTTTAAAAAAAATATAATTATATTATTTTGTATTTATACGCCTATATTTTTATTATATCCTGTAGCCGAAATTGAAAGTTTAGGAAGAAAAGAAACTTTTTTGTATGTATTTTTTTTATCACTTTTACTCATCAATGATAAAAGAAAAGCAAATATATACACTTTATTAGTTTTGCCGTTAATTTGCATGATATATGAAGAAATTATTCTTTTTAGTCCCTATATTTTTTCAGTGCTTATTATTAAAAATAAAATTGGTGATTTTAAATCATTATTTAAATTAGCTTTACTATTTATTCCTTCAATTTGTATAATTTTATATTTTTTAATATTTCCAATTTCTGTAGATCAACATAACATTATGGCTCAAAGTCTAATGAATGTTTTTGGTGAAAGTTGCTACATGTCTTGTAGTTTGTTAATCGGTAACGATATAAATAATTTTAGTTCAATGCTTAGTTATATATGGGGAGAACACACTAATTTACCTATAATTCTTGTAAGGTATTTATTGATCATAGTAATAGGATTCTCTCCAATATTTTTTCTTAGTATTTTTTCAAATTTTAATAAGAATATTTTTTTTTATAAAATCAAAATAAATAATGTTTTTATTTTTTTACTTTTATCATACATACCTATTATACCATTATTTGTTCTTGGTGGTGATTGGGGAAGATGGGTGGGAATGACAATCTCTTTTACAACAATTTTTTATTTTTATTTATATAAGAATAATTTTATAAAAGTAAATTATAAATTAATTGAAAAAAAAATTGTTTTTTTTAGAAATAAAAAAAAATTAGTAATTTTTTTATTTTTTATATTTGCCTTTGGCTGGAACCAAAAAACTACCAATGTAGAAGATGTTGCAACAAACCCCTTTTACAAGATACCATATAACACAGCAAAAAGAATTTTTGGTTGGGAAAGTTTCCAAATATTACAAGATTCAACAATTATTCAGTGGCATAAAAAAATTGTAGAATAGATTTTAGTGGTGAGCCCTGATGGACTCGAACCATCGACCCATTCCTTAAAAGGGAATTGCTCTACCAACTGAGCTAAGGGCCCATATAAAAAAAACTTTTTAT
>MDTB01054202.1_pt1 | contig 11475 bp, 10 predicted proteins | sample 811161 | NCBI WGS metagenome assembly MDTB01 (sample SAMN05326650, study PRJNA326480) | marine metagenome | isolation source: seawater | place: Mediterranean Sea | collected 2009
CAAGGTCGCCATTTAAAGTAAACTCCTGTTAGATAATTAGTTTTAGAATAAAAATAAGCCGGAATCACTTCCGGCTTATCGTTAGGAGAGTCTAGGGGGTATTCCCCCTCTTGGCTTGGAAGCTTTTTCCATAGCTTCGTTTTCTTTTTCTTTTTGCTTGATCAGCCGCTCAAGGAACCAATTCCTGAGACCAACCGGAAGATTATAGGCTTGCTGGAAATCCCATCTGCCGTGATACATAAGCCCAAAGAACTGCTCATATATCTGCTCTATATAGTCATCGGTTAGGCCAAAAAAAGTTTGCCGTAATCGGCACCTCCATGTCCTGCGTATGACCGCATGAGGAGCACTCGTAGTGCTGAGTAAGATCAAACGTGGGGTTAAGGGCACGATAAGCCTTACGCAAATGATAGGAATCAGCTGCGGGCATCATATCCACGAACCTATAAATGATATCCCTGTTCTCGTCATCATTAAGCGAGACGATAAACTTTGAGATCTGGGAGGTAAGGGTCTTCTCCAGCAAGGAGTTTCTCTTATTCTTCTGGACAGCTGAAGTAATGGTGCTCTCATCAGCCCCTGTGAGGAGACGAATCTCAGCTGTAACCTTGGTAACGGGGAGCGTGACCAAGAAAGTTGTATTGTTTGTCTCGGTAATATCTAAGTTACCCCAATCATTGCCATGATTGACTGTCCCTTCACGAAGATTAAAGCCGTAATCAGCCTTTACAGAGCACGCAGGGCACGCGACCTCTGTCTCATATACCTCTCCATAGGCGGTTGCGCGAGCAGCCACCAGGATGGCACTACGGTCGCCTGAGAGTAATTCACTAGGCTTGATAGTCTTGTCAACGAGAAGGTTCTGGAGCAGCTTCTCAAGGGCAACACCCTTACGGAGCAACGTCTGGCTAGTGAGGATATCCTCATCCTTAGCCGTCATAAAACGGATCTCAACCGTGTCTTGTCCGTGCAGTGGATGATCCGCTGCATAGAAGCGACCTTGGCTGGGAAGTTCAACAAATTCTGTTGGGGACACAAAGTCCAGTACGGACTTAGTGGGAGCTGGCGTTGTCTTCGCCTTTGTTTTCTTAGGCGCGCTCGCCGTGCGCCCTTGAGTATTTCTCGGCAATTTTCACCTCTTGTATGCGAGTATTATACCTTATTGGTTCTTATATGTTAAGCCTGAAATAGACGACGCTCAACTAGCTCACCGGGGTCACGACCGGGGGTCTCAGGAATCTCATAGGCAGCCCAGTCATAGCGAAACTTGACTGTGATATCTGAAAGATCCTCGGCGCCGTAGTCATAGCCATTGAACGCAACATCAGTGATGAACGGGTTGTTGAGGGTCCACTGCTCTAGGATATTTCCGTCCTCATCAATACCCCTGATGATGACGCTTCCGAGCTGAGCTGTAGCGTTGCCCTTGCCAATTGTGGTTGTGGCATCAGGCTCGTTCAAGTTGCCGGGGACGTTGTACCCCGCACGACGAAGGATGGATAAAAGGTTTCCTGTGGCGTCGGGGTTGACCGGATCCACGAGGACGACTTGGACCTCACTCCACGTCACCTTTCCAGGGTAGTAGAAAGTGTGGTTCAAGAAGGCATGCGGGGTTGACCCAACTGTCACACCTGGCTTGGTGGCACTCTTGGCATACCATGTGGCACCCTGCTCCATGCCGGCGAGGGTGACCAAAAATCTAAACTGCCTCTTAGGCTCAACTTTCCCAGAACTCCAGAATGGCATCTTTTATTTTCTCCTTACAATTTAAATAGTATTAACTATTTTTTTTCTTAGTCGTCAAATGAAGCGCCAGTCCTTGTAACAATAAAGTCTAGTGCAATAAACTCAATGGCACGAGCTGGCTTGAGGTAGATCTTCGCGTATAGAATATTTCTATCAATCAGATCATCTGTGGTTGTAGTACTGTCAAGGATGACGCGGAAGTCAGTAAGACCAAAGCGTGCCTTGACATCAGCCAAGAAGGGGTTCACGGCAGACGTGAAGCGGTCCCAGGTTGTCTGAACGTTGGGATCAAACAAGATTGTGTTTGCAATCGTAGAGATTTCCTTCTTGATGAAGATGAGCAAGCGACGAACGTTGATACGGTCTAGCGCAGAGCGTGTGACCTGAAGCGTCTTTTGCCCGAAGATTACGATTCCCTCGTTGGGGAACGTAGCAATGGGGTTGATGTTCATGCTGTAAAGCGTGTCGCGGTCCTTAGAGGTTAGTCGCATCTTGACGCCCGTTACAGGAACTCCTGCAGCGCCGTTGGAGAGACCACCTCGGACGAAGCCAGCGGGGGCAAACCAAAGCTCGCTTCTAGCCTGTGAAGACCCGAAGGTGCCGATGGCGGCGACGGACGGGGGAACGTCAACCAAACGGTTAGTGTTCGTGTCTCGGATCTGGACCCACGGGAAGAAGGTGCAGCCGTAACTTGAGTTGATAGAGCGAGCACGAAGTGTCGTGGCAGCTTGTGTCACATCGGGGCGACGTTGGACCGCGCTAGAAGTATCCTCAGTTCCGGCGGGCGTGTAAGCGTACTGGATATCAACTACTGCTAGGGCGTCTGCGCGCTCCTCACAAGTGGTGATAAGCTTGTCAGTAATCGCAGGGGTCCAGATACCGGGGATGGACATTAGGTTTGCCTCAACGAACTCTGGGTCTGCGACAGTATCAATGGACCTACGGAGTGTGTTAATGCCGTAGTTGTTTAACTCAGTCTGTCCGCTGACGCTCAAGTAGCTGTTTCTGAATGGCTCCTTCTCAACAATGTTGAGCCCGTCAAATCCACCGAACATTGGAGCAGTAAATTTGTCGTATCCATTCTCCAGCAGTGAGCGTGAGCCGGAAGCGGCTGTCCAAGAAGCTCCACTCTTGCGGGAGCCAGAGAGGTAATATGCCTCTTCTCGGGCGCCATTCATAAAGCGAATGTTATCCAAGGTAAAACTAAAGCTATTCTCTGTGTTTGCCCCAGGGACAAATGTCTGGGTCGCGATAGGAGCGGGTAGCGGTCTCACCATGTCAATGTAGCTTGGATCAAAAGTGATGCTGCTGGCTTCTTTGGTTGTCTGAATTCCGAAGTAAGCGTCGGTGGGGTTGATGCCGCCATCGCTTGCGCTAAGTCGGGTGCGAATAGCCGGGAAGTTGTAGGAAGCCGTGAAGGAGGTAAGAGCACCAAGGAGCCCGTGGTACGTAGCGGCGAATCTTCCCGAACCAGGCGTTGTAAGTGTTCCTCCTGGGAGAGCAATAGAGCTAGACCCTAGAACTGGGACCTGGGCGGCATCAAGTACGTTTGTTCGTACAACTGTATCACCAAGGGCGTTCGGTGCGGCAAGCGTGGATCCGGAAAGAACAGTAAAGCCCTTGAAGCGCGGGGGTCCAAAGTATCCGAATGGAAGGGCAGATGCATCAGCGCCGCCGTTGGCAACACCCTCATCCACCACCACGCGGACATAGGCTGACTGGTTATCATAGTCACCGTACTGCCTCAAGCGGCGCTCGGTAGGAGACCACTCCACGAACTTGTCGCCAATCTTCTTTGCAACATAGTCCGGAGAGTTCGGGTTAAGATTACAGAGGTCATAACGCTCAATGACTTGCGGTGCGTTATCTGTGTCGCGCACAGAGCGAAGAACAACTGAGAAGGTTCCGTAAGGATTGATCTCCGGATAGTCAGCTGCACGAATCTCTTCAATGGAGATTTTAACGTTACGCTGAATCCAACTACCGTGCTCTAGTGATACAAGCTTGAACAATCTTACAGTATTCTCAAGGAAGAAGTTGGATCTAATTCCAAGGTCCTGTGAACGGAAGTATGGTGTCTCTGCATTCTGGAACCCTTGGTTGTGATCATCAAAATCAAGTGCGCTGGCTGAGCCAGAGGCTAGAGCCAAGATGACGCCAAGAACATTTCCGCTCTCACCACTGTTGGATACAGTGCGGCGAACCATCTGGTCATATGACTCGCCGAGCCAGTAGCGCTTGTAGGCGTTTGTGTTTGAATCAACAATAGTGCTATTTGTCTGAGAAGCGTTGGTGCTGAAGACCTTGCGGATGTACTTGTCGCTGTTCTCGTCAAAATTAAAGCAGACCTTCTCGGCAATGGTTTCCCCACTGCTAAAGATTGTAGCCACAAACTCCTTACTAGCGCCGCGAGACTGGATATAGGTTCCAGCAGATGCAGTGCCGATGCCCGAGGCTGCTCCATAGAAGTTTCCGCTGAGGGCAATTGATGCGCTCTTTTCCAAATACCAAACAGCGGCGAGGCTGCCGGTAGTAGTAAGTCCATTAGCAGTAGAGCCCGCAAAAGTGCCATTCGCGGCTGCTGAGCCACCATTAATACTAACATTTGCCAAGTTGCTTGTGATAGTGGTCTCGCCGCCGCTGCCGGCTGCGTCTTGGGTCACCACAATCTGAAATTGTCCGGTGCTGGGCTCTGTGACTGCTGACACGGCTACTTGTAGCGCGCTGGCTTCAATAACTGTCTTGAGGTTGTCCATACCATTTTGAGAGCCATCGCGACCGAAGTCGGTTCCAGAAGTGGTGGCTGCGGTAACGGTGAAAGTCACGCTTAAGGTGGCGGCATCAATTATTGTAATTTGGTTTGCAGCAGTTGGAGCGTTTGTTGAGAGGATCGTAGCGGTGGCGCCGGTGCCTAGACTTCCAGAATCAATCAAGAACAGCCCATAAGCGCCGCCGTTTTCTGAAAGGTCTCTGTCCGGTGCGCCGGTGGTGTCCCAGCCTGCTTCTCCGCCAGCCTCAAAATTAGTATGTTGCGTTCCAAGAAGGCGCATCATCGTAAGGGGGGCTTGACCAGAGTTTAGCCATGCCTTAGCAGCGTATGCTCCATAGGTGGGACCGTCAAAGTCGCCTGAGCGCCAGTTGTCTCCACCCTCGGCTCCGGGGTCGGGGGACCCGAAGACATTTACGAACTCTTCGTATGATCTCACCAAGACGGGACGCATACCAGGACCCTTGCGCGCACGACCAAAAATAGTAGGTCCGATGATACGGGGATCGGCTGGTAGCTGAGATTGGTCAATCTCTCTTGTGAACACGCCAGGTGAAATGAACTTAAATTTTCTAGCTCCACTTGCCATTATTAAATGTCTCCTTGCTAATTTTCTTCAGGCACCACAGTATTTATTACCTAGGACTTCTCGTAGTAAATAGTAGAATGAAAGTCTAAAGTCATATTTAGGGACGATAAAAGGCGCCCGATACTGTGGTCGGAATATCACCCAAAATAACATGCTCTCGGGGCAGCTTAATATCCACCGCATTTTCCCGTACTGTAATCTTGGGGCGCTCTTCATTTTTGCCTGCGCCGATGAGATATCCAAGGATGCGAATACTGATTGAGGTCTCAAAAGTTCGCTCATCGTCGCCTAGATTTGCGACATTGTTGTTCTGCGCAAAATCTTGTGGCAAGAATCCTTCAAACTTGTGACCATCGGCATTGATAAAGAAGTTGTTGATTTGCCCTGTCTTGACCAAGAAGGGCGTTAGCATTTCATTGATCTGTTGGAAGTATGAACCTCGCAGAATAACGTTATAAGATATGTTCACATAGGTGGGGACAGGCATTGTTAATGTCTCGTAAACCACCTTGTTATTCTTAAATGGAAAGTTTAGCTGCCCGACCAACGGACCTTGCACACCGAAGTTAGGCTTTGTTTTAAAGGAGTCAGCGTTAGCAAAGTCGCCCGTCTTAGTCTGATTCATTCTCTTAGAGATCACAATCGCACCACCCTTAGCATCATTCTGCGGGGGGATATGTGCTTGGTAGATGCCTTTCCTTGACGGGTCCTTTTCTATCCCTGTTCTCTCAATCGTAACAAGCGGTAACTTTAGGACGCCGTTAGAATCTCTTAGATCCTTATCGTGCTTAACTTGGAATGCTCTTTCGGCAGACACCCACAGGAGCGGAACCTTATTCCAACCTCTGTTGCTTGTCGCGAAGATATCAAGTGTCTCATCAAGCCAATTGTAAAAAGCCCGATCAATAGTCTCCAGGTTGGAGGGCATGATTTCGTATTCTCTATCAACTGGTCCTCGGACCACTGTGGCTGTTCTAGCTGGCATCAAAAACTCCCGAGCGTGCTCTAATGCACTTTGCTGAAACCTCAATACTGTGGTCTACTTGTCCGTATATCTTTCTTGGCTCTGCCCAGCTTACTATCTCGTAGTAGGCGTTGCCATATGAAACAAAGTCTCCGGTTCTAACGAAGAGGTCTTGATCCTCCGTTAGCCTTCGCTTGTGGAAGTGTACGGTAATCTCAAGGTTTCTCTCTACGCCTATTGGTCCTGTAACCTCTGTACCATATTTGTTCCACTCAACCAAGGCATAAACTCTAAGGGGAGGGAGAAATGTTTTTTCTATAGCCTCGCCATAAAGATCATGGTAATTGGTTGTAGCCTCGTCTATCGCGTAGTAGAGTATCTGTTGCCCTACAACGCGCTCAATTAGCTCGTCATTGACTTGCTTGATCAGGTCGCGCTCTTTTTCTCCGATAAATAAAGGCGGAGGGGGTTGCGCTGGCTGCTTCCATTTGTTATCTGCCATCTAGACCCCCTAACCCTGGAAAATTGGCAACGGTGCGTGCTGCTTGATTGTGTTGATGTTCCCTGCTATGGCTGCGTCCTTTTCCGCTAGGGCTGAATATACCATCTCATCTAGGACGGTCTTCAGCTCATCACGAAGTGTAGTTTGTTCCTCTTTTGCCTGACCTAATAGCTCGTTAGCGTTAAGCGTGAGGTTCTCGCCAGGAATTGGAATGGTGCCGAACTTACCTCTAATCTGCCCCAAAGTTTCTTTTGAGAGCGCCAGAGCAAAGCGGCGGATCCACTGCTTGCCTACAGAGTTAATGTTTTGGTAAGGGATGTTGGTGAACGGGATTGTATTCAAGTTGTTGATACCGTCCACACCGTCCTTCATGGTGGCATCTTCGGTCCACGCATTGTCAAGGACTGAGAATGTGAACCACATCTTTTCTACCTCACCAAGTGAAGGTTGTGGAAAGATTCTTAACCTGTTATTAAGCAACTCGTACGAGAAGTGAGATGTGCGTGTGTAAAGCATATCCTCAAAGTTCATTGCCTGCAGTTTGTTCTGCCAGACGGGAACCATCTCAAAAGTAGAATCATCTGCATATTGTCCGTATGTAGCCAAGTTGCCAATCACGTTCAATCCGCCGTAGTAGCCATAGAACCTCCACATAGAGCGTGGAGACTTATAAAAGACACGATTAACAATAATCCTTTGATCACGATCTATGGAGGCATAATCAACACCACCGGCAGCTGCGGATGAAGATACGATAGCCTGAAGATCATAATCTTGCACATCTTCTTTAATGTCAATGGACGCAGAATACTGCCGCACGGTGCCAGCGATGCCCGCGTCAAATGCAAAAGCATTTCCAACACGACGGGCATACTCAAATCTAATCTGAGGATATTTAAGCTCTATACCGGTGCCGCCTAAACTAGAAGATAGCGAGCCCGACTTAAGCTCACCTCTGTGATCAAAAGTTCCGGTGGCGTTGCCGAGAATGGCTGAGAGAATATTCTTTGCCTGGTGGGTGTTGACCAAATAAGAATATTCTAGGCAAGCCTCTTCGTAGTTTGCGTATACATTTGAGGAGCTAAGTTCAATGTCAAGGACATCTCCACCCAACTTTTTATAGGTATAGGCAACCTGGGCTGCAGCACCCGTCAGGAAGTCCACGGAGCCCGTGTACATACCCAAGGGTAGGACAGCAGCTACGTCGTCCGCAGATCCCGTGGGAGGAAGCCTTACAGCGCTTACCTGACTTTTAGGTGATAGAACGGGTGGTGCAACCATGCTTAGAATTCTCCTCTAGATAATTAGTTGAGAGAATTAGAAAGCACGACTACGTTGTTGTTTTTGCCCGTGTGGTTCTTTTTCTCGTTGTCTTACGAGTAGTTGTGGTGGTACTCTTTGTCTCAGCCTTTATTTTAGTGGCTGCCTTTGCCTTCTTCTTAGGGGCAGCTTTCTTCTTTGGTGCTGCTTCTAGAGCCTCTACAATCGGATCAGCAGTCGCTGTAATGGTGGCTGCCTCTGGTGCTGTCACAACAACTGGCTCTTTCACAACTGGCTCAGGAGCAGTCATAATCACTGGCTCTGGTGTGGTGTCTGCCGGCTCGGCTGACGTCTCAGGGCTTTTATTAAACCCATACTTGGCAGCATACTTTCTACCAAACTTATGTGGAAACTTTCTATATCTTCTCTTCTTGCCCATTGGGTCCTCCGTAATATAATAAGTAGTCGTTTATAAAAGAAAATGGCACCTTGACACCACGGAGCTACTCGTCCGCCAACGAGCCTACAACCTCATCAAGCACCTCTACTATTTCAGAAAATCTCTCTACTATGATCTTTTGTTGTTGAAAGAGCTTTATCACATTTTCTTCTAGTGCAGCAATCCTATCCTCAGCACTCTTCTCAGCCTGCGTAATATGCTCTTCTAAATCAAATACTTCTGACATTTTTGTTTGTCTCCCTTTTTAGATTTAATCATATCATGGTGGCGCCTAAGTGTTAAGGCATACAAAAAGCCCTGCCTTCCGAGGAAGGCAGGGCTTAATGTCGTAACTAACTATGGGTTAATTATTAGAGACCAGTGCCACTAAAAGCAGCGAGTGCAACCTCAGGCGTGTTGTCGGAGGTAAGTCCCTCAACCTCGCAGAAGATCTTGTTCGTTCCCTGGTAAGTGAATGTGCAGACAGTCCCGGCTCGTCCACCACACTCATCAGCAGCATCGGAATCAAAGTTGAGAACCTTGGCTGATGCCACGAGGGAGGAGACTGATACAGCATCCGTTACATTCTTTGTGTCGTCTGATGAAAGACGGACGAGTCCGTCAATGACAGTGGAGCCAGAGTTGGCAACACCAATTTTCGTGGTGCCGGCGGTGGAGCAATCAGCAGCGAATATAACACGAATTACCAATCCGTGGCGTGCAGCCGTAGCAAGCGGTAGCTTTAGATCTGAGGCAAAGGCGCCAGTTAGAACCACTGTGTGGTTAAAGTTCTTGGAGGAAATATCAATAGCTGAGCTAGTGTTGTTTTTTTCCTCAATGCTCTTTTCAATAACACCGGTGATTTTTGCACCACCGCTAGCAACAAGCTCAGATGAAAAAGTGCATGACTGATCAGTCGTAATTGTGCAGTTTGTTAGTGTTGTGTCTACTAGATTCAAATCTCTTTTTAGCGCCTGTAATAGCGCTTGGGTCCTCGCGAGACCTACTCTTTTATTTCCCATAGTTAAAAACCCTCCCTTGGCTTTTCGCCATTTATAATCATGTCCACACCCCACTTTGGTGAGGTGGGGATGGGTCGCTGCCCATCCAGTAACTAGGTACTCATAAGTAGCTCCCCCAAAGACAAAACCCTCGGCTCTCCGAAAAGAACCGAGGGTTTGACTATTTTTTAACTAATCAGCGATTAGCTGGTTGCGCCAGCCTCACCGAGGAGTCCACGCACGATGACGAGACCGTACATATCAGGACGGACCATCTTCTTGGCGTAGCGGGTCATGACACCCTTACGCGGCACGAAGTCTTCCACACCGAAGATGGTGGGGGTGACCTGTAGCGGCACGTAAGGAGCGTAAACGAATCCGCTCTCTAGGAAGCTTCCACCGCGGCGACCAACGAGGATCACGTTACGGGGGAAGTACGGGTCAACGTAGACATCCAACTTCTTGGAAAGCTGTCCAGTCTTCACAGCACCTGCGGTGCCACGGTCGCCGTCAACAGTGACGGAGGCGCGGAAGCCAGCAGTGAACTCAAGGATGTTGGCAACTTCAGGTCCGCAGACGATGAAGTTAGCGCCACCACGTAGAGTCTTGCGGTGAATACGAGCAGACACGTCGTTGACTCGCTCTAGGCAAGTCTCGTACCACTCGGACACGGTACCGGTGAAGTCGGGAGCAGCAGAGCTGGCACCGATCTCAAGTCCGGTCTCAATGTCAAGGAAGAGACCCGGTGAGCGTGACCAGTATAGTGTACCAGCGGTAGCACCACGGATGAGATCAACGAGGATCTCCTGATCAATCTCTAGGGCAACCTGCTCAGAGAGGATGCTCGTAAGCTCAACCTCGGCGTCAAGGTTGTGGTAGGCGTTGAGGTCTTGACCCAACTCCGGTGTCCACTTAGCCTTGAGCTTCTTGGTCACTGCGGTCACGGCGACACTATCCACCTTGATGTTAATCTCGGGGATGTTCGGCTGGTTCTCCAATGCCCAGGCAGGCGCACCCAAGACAGCACCGACAGCATCAGCGCCAACATTGCTGAACTGATCCTTACGTGCCCAGCTTAGGTTGTTGTAGCCCGCGTTGTTCTCGGTGTCCTCGCCAATTACTCTCTTGACAATGTTTGAGAGTGACGTGGCAGAGGAGCAAGTTCCGTTAGAACCGGTACCAATAAAGGTCATGAGTAGATCAGACTGGCTGGAACCGCTGAGACGTGTTAGGCGACGAACAAAGCGAGCAGCTCCGCCGACACCGTTAGCACTACTACCGGAAGCAATACCGTTGCCCGTATTCGTGCCCGCGAGACCCACAGAGGCAGAGAACTGAATGGCAATGAAGTCATTACGGTTAACACCTGAGAGATAAGTCTCAAAGCCCGGGACCTTGACAACCACTGCGACCGTTGAACCTGAAACAAAATCGGGGTCAAACTGGCAAGCCTTGTCAAAGTCATCGCTGCTGCCGTAGACAGCAGACTCAATAACAGTAGCTCCTCCGAGGTCGTTAAGGATAATTGTATCCGTTGTTGAACCGGTCGGGGAAGCATAGCCGTTGTTAAGGGCATAAGGTCCAGCCTCGGGACCATCAGCGGTGCTGAGATCAACACCACCGGTTAGCTGGCTACCAACAACCTGACCACCATAGAGTGACTCGCCGGCGTTATAGCCAAGACGGTCAGTAGCTGTGGTGAAGTCTAGGAAGAAGATTAGACCAGAGGGTAGGCTCATGGGCTGAACGGACACGAGGTCGTTAGCGATGAGTCCACCGAATACACGGCGAACGATGGGGAACGCTACAGCGGCAAAGCCCTGAACGTCTCCACCTGCCATGGTGGAAGCAGCCTCACGTAGAAGCTCCTTGGCTTGGTTCTCCAATAGGCGAGCCATACCATTCTTTGCGTTATCGTTATTGAGACCCTCTAGAAGACCAGTCTTCTCCCACTTGGAGAGAAGGGCGGCGCCTTCCTTCTTAAGGTCACGGTTAACGATACCTTCAGTTAATTTATTTAATACAGACATAAAAGTATCACCTCCTTATTATTATTTGTTATGTTTAATACCTGCAAGAATTTGCAATCTGTCAATAGCAGTATCGGTTGTTCGCTTGGGCTGACGCCTAGGCAGAACAGTAGTTGAAGATTTTTGGATAGCTTCGCTTAGGGATTTTGGCATTTGCTTTCGTCGGGCAGTGCCCCC
>MDTB01121585.1_pt1 | contig 11475 bp, 12 predicted proteins | sample 811161 | NCBI WGS metagenome assembly MDTB01 (sample SAMN05326650, study PRJNA326480) | marine metagenome | isolation source: seawater | place: Mediterranean Sea | collected 2009
AGTTCTCCAGTTCAAAATATCTCGTATTTTACAGTTAAAAACTGCTAGCTCTAACGCGGTAGTAGGAGTAATTTTTTATTGTCCCACTGTTATCTCCGATAGTAGTCGTCGTTGTCTGTGTAGCCGATATATTCGGATTTGAAACAAGCCATGCTCTCGCGTTCGTTGAAGATTGCTCAGTGGATGTATATTTGATGCCGATTCGTATAGCGCTGCCATCAATATTAGATAAGTCACTTTGAAGCGTATAGGTTACAGTGGCAGAGCTATTCATCGATTTATTTAATTCTAGCTCGGCGTTGGCATCTACTAATTCTACCCAGTTAGTAGAGCTAGGATCGGATGTATATTGATTGGTGTAGTAAAGTTTCAGCTCGGTATCCATTGGGTCTAGATATTGACTGCGGTACCCTAGGCTCAATGCTTCTTCGGTATAGTTATCTAAATTAAGTTCAGGAAATATGAGCCAATCTTCTGCATCTGGGTCTCCGGGATAACGATAAATCCAGGCATCATTATTTTCGCTTCGGATGTTCCAAGCGCTATCTCCCGTAACGTCTTCTGCAGCAAGTTCACTAATATTATCAACAAGTGTTACGTTTGTAGTATTTATTATAGTAATGATTTCACCGCTCGTAGATCCTAAGCTCAGCTGAACACTTTCTTGGTTTTCGTTTAGTACTTGAGTACTCGCATTTGATAAATTCACAGAGTTCCAATTAATAAGATTTTCACTTTCCTCTAAAACTATGTTTGCATTAACGTTTTCAGCGTTTCTTGCTCGAGTAAAAGTTATCAACAAATTTGTGCCGGATACTTCAATAGTGATAGGCTTACTTGCATTGACTATCTTTGGATTAGAGTAAATAGCTCGTTCCATAAGATTTGAAATACCATCCTCATCTGGATCTGCTGAGTCTCCTGAGATGCTCAAATTGTTAAGCTCGGGTAGTGAAAAGTTATCCAAGCGCCATTTACCCCATGAGGGACCCTCTATCCATACCTTATCCGCGAACTCGGGGTAATCAATGTAGGGATTTCTGTTATTTTGATAATCTTGTATTTTTTGATTGTTGGTGATTTCATTATCTGAGGGCAGAAATTTTCTATTCCAATTAAGAAGAGTACTTAGTTGCGCCATTCTATTGCTATCGCTGTTTGGTGCAGGTGACGGTGGCGTATCGACTAATTCTAAGTAATCATATCGGGTATCCATATACAGTATTGCCCTAGCGACTCTTCCTTTTTGAGCATCGCCCGGTTCAAAAGTATCGCTATCTGCGGTGCAATTTGGCGCTAACGAGTTTGCCGGATTACTATATCTAGACTCATTAGGATCTGAGTTATCGAAATATTTGTTTCCCCTAGTGCTATTCACACTCTTGTAGGCTGGCACAAGGCTGTGTAGATCGGAATTATCGTCCCCAGAGGTACCTATTCCATAACTTCTAGGCCATAAGTGTTCGCGGTTAAAGTAATTCCCTGGACTGCCTACAGCATCTTGGTCTTCGTTACTAATACTCGCTTCGGAGTAGAATAATATTATATTAGACGAATTGTTGGGGTCTTGATACAAGTCTTTATGTGCATCCCAAACGTTATCATAAGAAATAGAATTATGATCATCTATAATACTATTTAAAGTTATCTTTAGCTCAGAGCCAGACATTCCATACACACTTGTGTAATAAGTTTCATTTTGTGCGTTTAAATGGGACGCCGTAAAGGTACCTAAAAAAGCCGAAATTAACAAAATTCTATCTGCTAATAAAGTAACTTTAAAATAACTTACAATAGGATGAAACATTAAGCCTTTTAGGTCCTGTGAATAATACTCCTCTTATTTACATTAATTTAAAGTCATTTTACGACTTATTTAACTAATAAGTTTTTAGCATGCATTTTTAGCGCATCTGGCTTGGTAGCTTAACTACTGCCTTCGTCTGACTGGATTCTTTATAGTCATGGTATCTTCGCAGTATTTACTGAATACTTCTTTCCGCTTGCCATTATGCCGCCAGCGAATCTTATAATTCATTAACTCTCCTTTGCTAAGCTTATGGATGTTAATTTTCATCCGTAGATTTTGTTTAGGAGCTCTGTTTTTTGTGGCCAATCTGGGTGAGTGTCTGGGTGAGTCATAGTAACGGGCCTGTAGCTCAGCGGTTAGAGCAGGGGACTCATAATCCCTTGGTCGTGGGTTCGAACCCCACCGGGCCCACCATTTAACTAGACATCCAACTCTGGAAGCCTCCTTCAAGATGGTAAACGGGTTCCCTATCATGGCTGCGAAGGGCATCCACAATCAGTTCGCTTATACTGCCTTCTTCACAGTAGAGCACGACTCGTCTTTCTTTGTTGAAATCTGCCTTCAGTAATTGGTCTACATCCATTCGTTCGGAACCTTCTATCGCGCTTTTTCTATGTAGCTGCATAGAGCGAATATCTATTAGCCGAATTGGTTCCGATATAGAAAGGCGTTGCCGCAATTCTTCAGCAGTGCAGGAGTGATTCGAGGTTTTTGTTTTCGATTTAATCAGCTTAGGTTGCTTAACATTTGGTAAATTAAAGCATGCATGCTCATAATTGAAACTATCGACTGAAATAATAGTTCCAAGCTGTGGCTGCTCGCAGCCAGTAATGAATTTAATCGCCTCGAGTACTTGAATGTTTGCAATCAGGCTTGCACTAGCGCCAAGGATGCCAGCCTCTACGCAAGAGGGTGCTTCATTTTTATTTGGGTATAAAGTTTTAAAACTTGCCCCATGAGAGTCCCATAAGGCGCAAACCTGTCCTTTATTTCGATACAAGGCAGCGTGTATCCACGGGCGATTAAATTTTGCACACACAGCATCAATTAAATAGCGAACCTGCATATCATCAGTCGCATCGATTACTAGATCATGCGATGCGATTACTGTTTCTGCATTAGTTTGCGTAAGCATATCGCAAAAACTTTCCACCTGCAGGTAGGGATTGAGTCGTGCGATGGAGCGCTTTGCAGACTCAGCTTTGTTGCAATCAAGATCCTTAGAGCTATGTAACCACTGTCTAGCGAGGTTAGATAGTTCGATATTGTCTCCATCTATAATAGTTATGTGTCCTACACCTGCGCCTGCTAGTCCCTGAAGAGCTGGACATCCAAGTCCTCCTGCTCCAACAACTAGAACTCTAGCTGCTTTCAGTTTCTGTTGTCCTTCGGTTCCTACGCTTGGCAGTAATAAATGCCTTGCATAGAACACCAGTTCTTCTTGAGAAAAGCTTACTTCAGCATAAGCGTTGGCGATTCGTTCTAGATAGGACACTTCTAAAAATACAGGTATGACTTAAATGATTAAGATGTATGTGAATTCACTATAATAGAAATCCGTGGATTACGAAAGAAAATGGCCCGGAAGTGCCCATTTGAGCTACCCTCCAATATAAGACATTTCGACTTTTTCTTGAGCACTTTTAGTAACGGCTCTGAGCTCGGAGTATCGGTCATCGCGTTGTCCCCAATGTTTTGAAAGTATCGAGTGAAGTTGGTCTTTATTGTATTTTTCTGCCCGTAGTATTTTTTTTAGGTCGAGACCAGTGTTAGCAAATAAGCAGGTATAGAGTTTACCATCCGCAGATATACGAGCTCGTGTACAGCCACCGCAAAAAGGCTGCGTTACAGATGTGACTAATCCAAATTCAGAAGTGTGATCTTTGTAACGATATCTTTTAGCAACTTCAGCGCTTGAACTTAAGTCTATGGGTTCGATTTCAAATTCAGTTTGGAGCTCTTTTAAAATTTCATCTGCGCTAAAAACCTGCGCCTTTTCCCATCCGTTGTGGTTACCAACATCCATGTATTCGATAAAGCGAAGTGGTACGCCTAGACCTTTAAAGTACCGAGCCATTGGTAAGATCTCTCCTTCATTTACCCCTTTTTGAACAACCATATTTACTTTAATGCTTAGCCCTACGTTTAGGGCAGCATCGATTGCATTGAGTACTATATCAGGGGATTTGCCGCGTCCATTTATTTCGCCTAAGATTTTTGGATCTAGAGCATCTAAGCTTACCGTGACTCGAGACAGCCCTGCGGCTTTTAGGGCTTGTACCTCTTTAGCTAATCGTAGCGCATTAGTCGTCAGCGTAATCTCTTCCACATTGTGATGATCCTTCAAGCGCTCTACGAAGTTGACGATACCAGGCCTTAGAAGTGGTTCGCCACCAGTTAGGCGAATTTTTTTCACTCCCAAATGTAAGAATGTTTCAACAAGAACATCTAGCTCCTCGAAATGGAGCCATTCGTTTCTTTTTAAGAATGGATAATTAGGGCCGAAGATCTCTTTAGGCATACAATAGGTACAGCGTAAGTTGCACTGGTCTGTAAGTGAGATACGTAAGTCTGTTAATCGGCGACCTATCCTGTCTTTAATCATTGGTTCTTTAAAATTACATCCATTGTCTTTATATTCAAATAATCAAGATGAAATCTATCCATCCAAGCGACGCTGACGACTTAATTTTTGCGAATCTGCCTAAAGTTGAATCTGTTGATCTGCCACTTATAAATTGTGCCGGACGAATATTGCGGGAAAGTATTTATGCGGACCGACCTTTTCCTCCCTTTAATCGAGCGATGATGGATGGCTATGCCATTCGTTCCACAGATCTATCTACAGTAACTGGCTTTGACATTATTGCGGAATTACCTGCAGGCGCTCCTCCGATAAAAATTGGCAATGCTTCTGGTAGCTGTGTAGAAATTATGACAGGCGCAGTCGTACCTAGCGACTCTGATTGCATCATTCCGTATGAGTTGACCAAGAAGTTAAAAAATGGCAAAATTATATTAGAAAATCCTGATCAGCATAATAGCGGGGACTTCATTCATTCAGTGGGCAGTGATCAGGCAGAAGGCACTCTTCTTTTAGAGGCTGGTAGGGTGCTTGGTTCTCGAGAGATAGCAATAGCAGCAACATGTGGTCACGTTCATCTAAAAGTTTCGAAAATTCCTGCCATCACAATTGTTAGCACAGGTGACGAGCTAGTGGATGTAAAACAAATACCTCAAGCGCATCAGATACGTCGCTCTAATGATCTAGCTATTCAGGCTGCGCTTGGTCGATCACACTTAGATGTGCAAGAAAGCGTGCATTTGCCGGACGACTTAGAGGCTGTACAAACTCAACTTTCAAGAGTCATACAGCAAAGTAAATTTGTTATTATCTCCGGTGGAATCTCGATGGGCAGTAAGGATTACGTGCCTGCCGTTTTGGATGCTATGCACTTGGAAAAAAAAATTCATGGGGTCTCTCAAAAGCCTGGGAAGCCTTTTGGTTTTTGGAGTAGTGAAAGCACTGCAATTTTTGCATTACCAGGAAATCCATTGTCGGCTCTGGTATGCCTTCACCGTTATGTGCTACCAGCGCTTCGAGTAGTGCAAGGGCAATCCCAAGTAAAGCCCTCACAAGTGTTACTAGCTAATGAGATACCACCAATCGATCGATTAACACGCTTTTTACCTGTTAAGCTGCTAAGTTCAGGATTTGCCCTGCCATTAACCCCGCAAAATTCTGGTGATTTTGTAAGTATTCTTAGTACAGATGGGTTCATAGAACTGCAACCGAGCAATAAGAAAACTGAAGTTAAGGGTGGTGAACCTGTAAATTATTATGCATGGCTTTAATACATATTATAGTTTTTTTTGTATTTAAGTTTTTTTAATCTAGTTTATTTCTTTTCACTCCCTCAAAAATGGAATTTTCACATATTGATAAGGAGCTAAAGCCTACTATGGTGGATGTGTCTGAGAAGGTCGCTTCCACGCGCACCGCTATTGCAGAGTCGATAGTTTATTTTGGAGAAAATGTTCTCGACCAGCTTGCCGCAGATGGTTGGTCGACTAAGAAGGGCCCTATTTTCGATACCGCTATTATTGCTGGCACAATGGCAGCTAAAAAGACATCTGAACTTATTCCATTTTGTCACCCGCTCAATCTAAAGTCAGTCAAAATAAATATAGAATGCATGGATGAGGCACGCATTAGCATTGTGGGCACGGTTAAAGTTAAGGAGCAAACGGGCGTTGAGATGGAGGCACTGACTGCTACTTCAGTTGCTGCGCTTACAATTTATGATATGTGCAAGTCATTTTCTAAAGATATAATCATTGAATCAACACGACTGATTAAAAAGACCGGAGGAAAAAACGATTTTTTGAGGCAATGAAAAAGGAAGTATATGGACTAGTTCTAGCAGGTGGAGAAAGTCGTCGCATGGGGCGCGACAAGGCGTTGCTGAGCTACAGCGGGGAGTCAACGCAACTTGAGCGAATAGTAGACCTACTTTCAAAAATCTGCCAAAAGGTTTTTGTTTCTCAACGTAAAGACCAATCTTTTCCAATACCTTCTAAAGCGGAGGTCGTGTTTGATTCAATAGCTTCGGTAAAGGGTCCTCTCTGCGGCATTTTGTCAGCCATGCAGGCCTTTCCTCAGGCTCACTGGTTAGTACTTGCTTGTGACCTGCCTTTCGTAACGGTTTCGACGCTTGAAAAGATCATTACATCCTTTCGTGCTAGTGATCCTCGACTAACTGCTTATCGCAGTAGCAGTGACGGTTTGCCTGAACCGCTCTGCGCAATCTATCCAATTGGTTCTAATAAAGTTCTACTAGATACCTCACGCAAAACAGGTAATTTTTGTCCTCGAAAACTGCTCATCATCAATGAAGCAACTTTGATCGACCAAGAAGATCCTTCTAGCCTTGATAATATTAATACGAGCGCAGAATTTGAAGCTGCAAATAGCACTAAGTTATGCGGATAAAAATACTTTATTTTGCTCAACTTGCAGATCTTGCTGGAAAAGCTGAGGAAGTTCGAGAGTTCTCTAGTATCACTGCTAAGGAACTCTACAAGCAGCTAGCCCAAGAATACCAATTTCCGCATAAGTTTTTCCAGCTACAAGTGGCGATCAATCATGAACTCTGCGCTCACAAAAAAGAACTTCATGACGGTGATAGCATCGCCTTTCTTCCTCCTATGACTGGAGGATGATTGAGGTCTTATCTTCTGCTTCCAATGAAATTTGAAATAACGGATCATTCAATAGCTCCTAGCGCATTGCGTGAGGAGCTATTATCCCTGAAATCTGGTGGTTACTGTAGTTATGAAGGCTGGGTGAGAAATACAAATGAAGGCAAATTAGTTAAGAAATTGCAGTATACCGCTTACCCAGAACTGGCTCCTGCTATAGGGCAAAAAGTCTTAATAGAAGCCAAGGAAAAATTTAATATAATAGGAGCATCTGCAGTGCACCGTATCGGATTGCTTAGTGTTGGTGAGTTAGCTGTTTGGGTTGGTGTTACCGCACATCATAGAGGAGATACATTTCTCGCAAGCCGGTTCATAATCGATAACATTAAGTATCGTCTACCAGTATGGAAAAAAGAGTATTATGCAGATGGAAGTAGCTCATGGATTGATAACAGTGGCTGTGACTGCGCTGACCCCAACAATTTAGTCGTCGATCCAGCGGCCTGCTCGCATCATTAAGAGAGGTAGAAATCTCCCCAATATTGGCGTAGGGTTTTACGATTTTTTACAGACATAGTTTGAGCGCTGCAAAGAAAAGCACACAGCCTAACGCAGTTCTTATCGTTAGCTCTGAAGCGATTTGGCTACCCCATTTAGCACCCAAATATCCAGCGATAATCACCGCGCAAGTTAGCAAGAGAGTATATGGATGAAAGTTTTCGATAGAAGGGCGCAGGCCCGCTAAACCTGCTAGAGAATTAAAGAAGATAAAAGGAGCTGAAATTGCAGCCGCAGTTCTCGGTGAGGCCCAAGCCAAAAGTATAACTAGTGGGGTCAGAAAAATACCACCACCGACTCCAATAAGCCCTGAAACAAAGCCTATCAAAGCCCCTGTTAATAGAAGAATAATCAAATGTGGCTTTTTTATCTGATCAGACTTTTTTAAGGTCATAAATAATCGTAACAAAGCGAAGCACAATGCTAGAGCTAAGATCTGCCTGAAAAAATCTTTGTTGAGATCGATACTACCACCCCAGTAGGCAAAAGGGATTGCTGCTACAGATAATGGTAGAAATAGACCTAAACGGAAATGTCCTGCTTTAAAAAATGCAATTGTTCCAACTAAAGATACCAGAACATTTAAGAGCAAAGCGGTTGGGCGCATCAAATCTGACTCAACCGATAATAAGACCATAGTCGCAAGATAACCGGATGCTCCGCCGTGCCCTACCGATGCATAAAGTAAAGCAACCAGAAAAAACGGAAGTATAAATAATAACGACTCGCTCAACATAAATGAATAATTTATTATACAGAGCAGTCGAATAGAGATGATTCAATAAGTAATTTTCAGGATCATAAGCCTTCTTTTTCCAAAGTCCTAAAAGTTAGGCACTTCTTTCTCTTGAGTCTTCCTTGATATGTCTTCAGTGATTGATTGAGTAATCTGTAGAGCGTATACACTCCGTTGCTATTGTATATTTTGATGCCTTGACAGCATGCCTAGCAAAGGTTTTTCTCCTGCGCTCTTCTTCTAGAACCATTTCCAATGAAACCTACATTTAGACCTTCAAAACTTCGCCGCGCACGTAAATTCGGCTTTCGTGCTCGTAATGCGACCCGTGGTGGCCGCAAGGTTCTGGCGGCACGCCGGGCTAAAGGACGCTATCGTTTGGCTGCATAAGGCAGTCTTAGCGTTTTACATTTTTGGAGCGATGGGTGTTCCGGCCTTGAAGCGCTTGCGTCGGCAAGTTGATTTTCAGCAAGTTCGCAGCAGTGGAAAGCGCATGTCTTTTGGGCCTTTTATATTGCAGTGGTTCAGTCGTGCCGAGTTACCGGGTGTTCGGATAGGTATAATTGCAAGTAGACGAGTTGGCAATGCAGTTAAGCGTAATCGAGGCAAGCGCCTACTTCGAGAAATTTTTCGTGCCCATGAAGCGAACTTGCCCCAGAGCCTAGATCTGGTAATTGTGCTTAGGAAGGGTTATGATAAGTTCGCTTACGCTGATCTTGAACAAGCTTTTCTGAAGGGGTGCACACAAATAAATACAACTACAAATAATCTTTAATGGGTATACATTTACATGAAACAGAAGAGTTAGAAACAAGCGCTCCTTCTATCGGAGCATTCGTTGCGGTCTTTTTTGTGCGCGTTTACCAATGCTTGCTCTCGCCCCTAAAAATATTCTTTTTTGGCACTAGTTGTAGCTGCCGCTTTCAGCCTACTTGCTCCTGTTTTGCTCGCACCGCGCTCCTTCGTTTTGGCCTCTTGCGTGGTAGTTACATGGTCCTATGTAGAATTTTAAGGTGCCACCCATGGAATGCTGGTGGATATGATCCTGTTCCAAGCTTGAAAAGTAACAAAGTTAAAGGCATTTCAAAACACCTTATTAATAATTAAATGGATAAAAAAAATACATTCTTTGGATTGCTCTTCATCGCATCCGGCATCGGCTACATGTTTTGGCAGTCTGTAGAGCTGCAAGAGCAAGAGCGATTGACTGCACTGGAGGCGGCTAAGTTAACTCAACCTAGTGAGGTAGAAAGCGCGAGCGCAGGCCCAAATAGTGATTTTTCTGGCGGCGCCGAATCTGCAGCCGAAGAAAGTGCAATGCTTGATTTGTTGGCTAAAGATGTTTCTGGGATTACTGATGAGCCGCAAATACTAGATGTCTCGGATGCGGAAGAAATTGTCACAATATCCAATGACTATATAAGAGTCGAATTCACTAATTTCGGTGGTGCTATCCGGCGCGTAGAATTTTTAAAAACAAAGCGAGGGCAGTTGGATGATTTCGTATTTAATGACAAGGGACACTTGCCAGCCCTTAGCTTAGGTTTACCCAATAAGGACGGAAGTATTCAAGAATTTGATATGCCGTATCAGATTGAGGCTAAGTCGTCTAATTCGATCACTTTTTTGTTGCAAGCAGGAGCAGATCTTCAAATCCGCCGAATCTACTCTTTAACACAAAGTGGTTCTTCAGAAGACCCTTATATCATTGATCATAGCACTACTTTTACCAATCGATCCTCCTCGGCGAAAGCATTCTCAACACTTTATCTAAACTTGGGAACGATGCAGTCTATCTCGGATGGGCGTATGCAACAAAGCTATCTTAACGTAGGGTATTACAATGGAGCCGATGCAAAGTTTAAGCCAATCACTAAGTTAATTGGAGGCAGTGGATTTCTCGGAATAGGAGCAAGCGCTCCACGCGAGGAGATTCGCATTGAGGATGCGGGTCGAATAGAATGGTCCTCAGTTAAAAATCAGTTCTTTGCTGCGGTCCTTTCCTCCGATCAGAAAATAGGAGAAGACTTAATTGTTTACCGTGTAGATGGTGAACAAAGCTTGTCTAGCGCAAGTCGTGTTGGAATTACCGGCAGTGTGGGCTATGCATTTGGTACTATTGCAAGTGGGTCATCAAAGACACTCGATTTTGATTACTTTGTTGGGCCTAAAGAGTTTAAGCGCTTACAGGCTCTTGGTAATGAAAAAGACCTCGTTATGCAATTTGGCTTCCTCAGCTTCATTAGTAAATTACTACTGTCATTTATGTATGCGATTCACGCCATAGTCCCAAGTTGGGGTATGTCTATCGTAATTATGACGATCTGCATCAAACTTGTCTTTTGGCCATTGACTGCTAAGGCAGCAAAGTCGCAGAAGCGCATGTCGAGCATTCAAGGACCAATGGCAGAGTTAAAAGAGAAGTTTAAGGACAATCCTCAAAAGATGCAGCAAGAAACTCTAAAGCTCTTTAAAGAGCATCAAGTTAATCCCGTTGCAGGTTGTTTGCCGATGCTTGTACAAATGCCAATTTTCTTAGGGTTATTTTATATGTTACGATCTGCTTCAGAGCTTCGCCATGAGTCGTTTCTATGGGTATCAGATCTTTCACAAGCAGACACTATTTTTGAAATCTCGGGGTTTCCGATCAATCTACTTCCGCTGATTATGGGAGTCACCATGTTCTTGCAAATGAGTATGATGCCAATTAACCCGAGTGCGGATCCCGCGCAGCAGAAGATTTTTAAATTTTTACCCTTTGTTTTTCTTGTATTTCTCTATAACTTTTCTTCCGGACTAGTACTTTATTGGACCGTGCAAAACATTCTCACAATTGTGCAGCAGAAGATCACCAATAGCCGCCCGGATGAGTTGCCTGCTTTAGCTGGAAATCAGGCAAATAAAGCCACTAAGTCAAAATCTAAGGGCGGAATTGCTAGAGGAAAATCTCCACATAAAAACTAGTATTTAATGTTTCGTCTAGTACACTTCGCTGCCTTAGCCATTTAATCTCATCATTCATTACACATGTCTGGACACAGTAAATGGGCAACTATTAAGCGAGCCAAAGGCGCAGCAGATGCAAAGCGTGGTAAGTTATTTAGTGTACTTAGTAAGGACATCACATTAGCCGCTCGTAGTGGCGGAGGGGACCCTGGATTTAATCCGC
>MDTB01164797.1_pt1 | contig 11475 bp, 5 predicted proteins | sample 811161 | NCBI WGS metagenome assembly MDTB01 (sample SAMN05326650, study PRJNA326480) | marine metagenome | isolation source: seawater | place: Mediterranean Sea | collected 2009
GCGACTTCTTCGCTAACCGCGCCGTGTTGTTCGAGCATACTTTCGGGTACATCGAGCATTTGTACTTTTGCATCGTTATGATAGCAAACCGCACCGCCATGAAATACTTTGGAGATGCCGGGAATTTCTGTAAAAGAAGATGAAAGTAAACCCCCGGTGCAGGACTCGGCTACCGCAAGTGTTTTATCTAGATTGCGAAGTTCACGAAAAATGACTTCTGCAATGGTACGATCGCCCAGGCATACAAAATCTTCTCCCAGGGCATCCCGACATGCGTCCGCAAGAGAATGTAGGGCTTCTTCATTAAGGACATCGGAGTCAAGAGAGCTTAAACGAATATCTACCATTCCCGCATGGGCACAGTATCCAACCAAGAGAGCATCTTTTCCATCAAATAAATGTTCCACTTTTTCTGCCACTGTGGATTCACCAATTCCGGCGGTTCGGATTTGTAAATAGCAGTCAATTTCAGGAAAAATTCCCTCTTCTTGTAGCCGGGGAACTACTTGTTCTTCAAACATTGGATGCATTTCCCGAGCGGGTCCGGGAAGCATTACTAAAATTTTATTATCTTTTTTGAGCCAAAGTCCAGGGGCAGTACCATAGGGATTTTTTAGAATTTCCGCATTTCCGGGACGGTAACATTGCCTCAGGTTTATTTCGGGCATGGCTCGGTTCAATTGGCTAAATCTTTCCTTGAGGGCAATTTCAATTAATGGATCAAAAACTAATTGTTCGCCCAATGCCTGAGCAATGTTCTCGCGGGTGATGTCGTCGGTAGTGGGTCCTAAACCACCAGTGGTGATAATTAGATCTGATCTTTTCCAAGCGTCTGAAAAAAACAGTCGAATATCCTCAGGGTTGTCTCGAATGACGAGGTTAGCGGCAGGTTCAAGCCCATGATGAGCGAGTTGATTACCAAGGTAGGTGAGGTGGGCGTTCTCACGAATACCAAGAAGAAGTTCATCTCCCAAGGTAATCGTTTCGACGCGGATGGTCGAACTCATAGTCAGTTGTGTTTAAGGATCAAAGGTTATAATTTGTATTCTTGCCATCTAATAAAATACTCAAGATTTTAAAGATTGCCAATGCAAAATCAGAAAGTCGAAATTCGTAAGTTTATTCGGACCTTACCTCAGGGCTCGGGAGTTTATTTAATGAAGGATAGATTAGGGCATGTTATTTATGTGGGAAAAGCAAAAAATCTGAAGAGACGAGTGAGTAGCTATTTTCAAGGTTCTCAAAGATTTATCCGAGCACAGCCCAAAATTGCAGCCATGGTGGAGATGGTTTGCGAGATTTCCATTCATGAAACCAAGAACGAAACGGAGGCTTTATTATTGGAGGGTAAGTTAATTAAGGAATATAAGCCTAGGTACAATACGGATTTTACGGATGACAAACAATTTCTTTTGGTTCGAGTTGATTTACAGAATGAATTGCCACGTTTTAGGCTATGTAGAAATAAAAAAGAGGATGGATCTCATTATTATGGTCCCTTTGCTCAGGCAGGATTTTTACGTTCCACTTTATCAGAAATGAGGAAAAAATTTGGTATTCTTCTAGCCGATGCAAATCCAATAAAATTGAAGGATGGAAGATTTCAATTATACGATGATGTGAGAGCAGAAATTTTTTCCGGTCATAATGAAACAACCAAAGAAGAGTATCGGGAAAGAGTAGAAAATGCCTGTTCCTTCTTGGAAGGGAAGGCAAAAAGTTGGTTGGCGGAACTCAGGGAGAAAATGCAAAAACATGCCGAAGCAATGGAATTCGAGCGGGCGGCAGAATTTAGAGATTTGGCCACTGCACTTTCCAAGACGATTAAGAAAACCCGTCGATTTACCAAGGCATGGCCAACATCGAATGGTGGGAACTGGAATGGACTGGAAAGACTGAGGGAGGTTTTGAAATTAGAGCGGCCACCTGCTGTAATTGAATGTTTTGATATTTCTCATGTTTCGGGAACTTTTGTAGTCGCCTCTATGGTTCGGTTTATCTCGGGTAAGTCGGATAAAAGATCCTATCGAAGATATAAAATCAAAAGTTTTGAAGGTAATGACGATTTTCGATCTATGGAGGAGGTAGTTGGGCGTCGATACGGTCGATTATTTCAGGCGGGGCAGGAATTTCCGGATCTAGTTGTAATAGACGGCGGGGCAGGGCAGGTAAGTTCGGCAATGAAAGCATTTGCTGATTTGGAAATTGATCCTCCCTGTTTAATAGGATTAGCCAAACGAGAGGAGAGCATTGTTTTTCCTGACGAACGCGACGAACTTATCCTTGATCCCAGAGATGCCGGTTTACGGATGTTACAACAGGTGAGGGATGAAGCTCATCGATTCGCGAACCAATACAATGCTGATTTGAGGAGTAAAAGAATAAAAGAATCTATTTTAGATGACTTTAAAGGGCTCGGGAAGGTTCGAAGGGTTTTGTTACTAAATTATTTTGGATCTTTAGAAAAACTTCGTAAAGCAACCCCCGAAGAAATTCAAAAAGTTGAAGGAATGGGTCCCAAGTTGGCTCTGAGTTTGTACGATTTCCTAAGGGTTGGTAAAAAATAATGGAATGAAGCTTTTTTGGATTTTTTTTTACTTCGGTTTTGCTTCATCATTATTAGCAGATGATTGGCCTGAGTGGCGTGGACCAAGGGGAGATGGAAGTTGGGAAGGACCTAGCGTATCTAAGTCTCTTCCTGAGGATGGGTTGAAAAGAATTTGGAAAACAAAAATTTCCCCGGGTTATTCGGGAGTCACGGTAAAAAATGGACTGGTTTATTTGATGGATCGTCCTGCAAATAAGGTAAGCGAAGGAATTGAGAGGGTTATATGTTTGGATGCCTACACGGGTAGTGAAATCTGGGATTTTTCTTATCCTGCGGCTTATTCGGACATGGGATACGGGAAGGGACCCCGAGCATCCATAACTATAAAAAATGGCCGAGCTTTTGGATTTGGAGCCAGAGGTATGGCTTTTGGCTTGGACGCCCGAACGGGCAAAAAGCTGTGGATGCGCGATCTAGTTGAGGAGGAAAATGCAACCCTTCCCATTTGGGGTTTTTCAAGTTCTCCTGTAACGCATGAAAATGTTGTCGTTTTCCATGCTGGATGTCAGCCAACGGGAAGTTTAATTGCTCTTTCGCAACAAAACGGCGAAACACAATGGAGGGCCGGTTCTGACGATATGGCAGGATATTCTCCTCCATTAATTCTGTCTTCTCCTGAAACTACCCAATTAATTTGCTGGGGGCCAAATCGAATTATGTCTTTGCCTGTTGGGGGCGGCAAAGCATTTTGGGAAATTCCATATAAGGTGAAGTATGGAGTTTCTATTACCAAACCAATTGTTCACCATGGTATCGTTATGGTGAGCGGATATTGGCATGGGACTCGTGCTGTAAGCTTGGGAGAAAAAGCCAGTGATGCCAAATTATTGTGGTCCGATGAGAAAAATCTTCGTGGTTTAATGTCACAGGCACTTTGTCGGAAAGGGGTTTGTTACCTACTTGATCGATCGCACGGATTGACTGCTTTTGAAATAAAAACCGGAAGAATTTTTTGGCGTGATAATCATCAAATTACCAGCCAAGATAGAAATCCACATGCGAGCTTTGTTTGGAGCCAATCAGAAGGGGATGCGTTTGCCCTAAATGCAGATGGGGAACTTGTTTATCTATACCTAGGAAAGGAGGGATTTAAGGAATATTGGCGCGAGCAAATAACGGCTAAGACTTGGGCTCATCCTGCTTTTGTTGAGGATCGATTGTATGCAAGGGATGATCAATCAGTAGTTTGTTTTCAGTTGCCCACTGATTAGGCTTTCTGCTTATATGCGAAATTTATTCTATTTATAGTTATTATTCATGCATTTATACAAAACCACCGAAGGCTTTTTAATTGAACAAAATAATGAGTCTCGTTTAATAAATGAAACTCTCGACTGGGATCTGTTAATCAATAATGATAATCTGAGGATTGCTTTAGAAGAAAGGTGGGGAACTTCTAATATACTTTCCAGCACCCATTTGTTTCTCACTGAAAATTTACTTCCCCCGATCGGCCATCAGGAGGTTTGGGCAGCAGGAGTGACTTATCATTCGAGCCGACTGGCAAGAATGGAAGAATCCCAGGATGCAGGAGGTGGAGATTTTTACAGCCGTGTCTATCAAGCGGATCGCCCAGAAATCTTTTTTAAAGCTACCCCTAACCGAGTGGTCGGGCATAATCAATCCTTCAGGATTCGACAGGACTCCAGTTGGGATGTCCCGGAACCAGAACTTACTTTATTTGCAACGAGTTCGGGAAAAATTGTAGCATACACGATTGGAAATGATGTTTCTTCCAGAAGTATCGAAGGGGAGAATCCATTGTATCTGCCACAGGCTAAAACATATGATAAATGTGCCTGTTTAGGACCTGGATTGTATATACCCAAAGATCCCCTTTCATTGGAAACTAAAATTTCGATTGAAATACTACGATATGATGATGTTGTGTTTACCGGAGAGACCAGTCTTTCTCAAATGAAGAGAAGTCCGGAAGAATTGACCGGTTTTCTCTTCCGGGAAACAAGCTTTGAGAAGGGAGTGTTTTTAATGACAGGAACTGGTATCGTACCTGACAATAACTTTTCATTACAGCGGGGTGATACCGTTTCCATTTCGATAGATTTAGTTGGCAACTTAGTAAATTCAGTGGAATAACAATTTTAAATATTTTTTATTATGATCGAAACTTCATTAATTGGTTTTTCTCGTGGAGAAGAATCGGATTCATTTTTCCATGCGGTTAATCCTGTCACGGGTAATAATTTAGATGTTCAGTACGGCTGTTCGTCTGAAAGCGAAGTTGAAAGAGCTGGTGAACTTGCCCATTTGGCTGCTCAACCATTAGCTTCTTTATCTGGATCAGAAAAAGCAAAATTTCTTCGTTCTGTTGCGGATCGAATTGACGCGGCAGTTGAGGAATTAGTTATTACCATGACACTTGAAACTGCACTTCCTGAAGGTCGTGTAAGGGGTGAGACTGGACGAACAAGTGGGCAATTGAGAATGTTTGCCAAGTTGTTGGAAGAAGGTTCCTGGGTTGATGCCAGTATTGACCGTGCCATACCCGATAGAGAACCTGTGCCCAAACCCGATTTGCGGGCTATGCTTCGGCCCATTGGTCCGGTGGCTGTTTTTTGTGCGAGTAATTTCCCCTTGGCTTTTTCAGTGGCTGGAGGGGATACAGCTTCTGCATTGGCTGCGGGTTGTCCGGTTATTGTGAAAGCTCATCACGCTCATCCGGGAACAGCTTTAATTGTGGGGAGATTAGTGGTTGAAGCGGTTCTTGAACATGGATTGCCAGAGGGGACATTTTCGCTTATTTTTGGGGAAGGTCGAACCATAGGGCAGGCCATTGTAAAAAATCCAAGATTAAAAGCGGTCGGTTTTACTGGATCCCGTGAAGGAGGACGTGCCCTTTTTGACCTTGCATCTAATCGAACTGAACCGATCCCAGTATTCGCGGAAATGAGTAGTGTGAACCCTCTTTTTTTGATGCCAGAGTTAGATGAAGGAAAAATGCAGGAAATTGCCGAGGGATTATTTACATCTGCTACCATGGGGGTCGGTCAATTTTGCACAAATCCAGGAATCGTTTTCTATCCAAATAACGAAATGGGGGCAATATTTCGTAATTCTTTTGTAGAGAAAATGAAGACATTTGGTACTGCATCAATGCTTCATAAAGGAATTTGCGATTCCTATCTTACTGGAATTAAGCAAATAAGTAACCAGGCTGGAGTTGAAGAACTTTTTCAAAGTGAAACTCACCATGATAATTCTTCTGCTGTGGGTTCTTGTGTATTAAATACGGATGTGGAATGTTTTTTGAGTAATCCGGCGTTGAGCGATGAAGTTTTTGGTCCAGCAACCTTACTCGTTTCTTATTCAGATTCAGATGAATTAATCAAAGTTGCTCAAGGAATGGAGGGGCAATTGACTGCGAGTTTATTCGGGACGGAAGAGAGTTTGAATAAAAATGAAAGTATTCTTGATATATTGGAAACCAAAGTGGGGAGAATGCTTTTTAATCAATTCCCTACAGGTGTGGAGGTTTGCCCTTCGATTATTCATGGAGGACCTTATCCTGCGACTACGGATAGTCGTTCTACATCCGTTGGCACTGCGGCTATTTTACGTTTTGTGAGACCGGTTTGCTATCAGGGATTTCCCGAGGATCTGCTTCCATTGGAGTTGAGGGATAGTAATCCCCTTAAAATTAATCGAACGGAATCTTAAATTCTAGGCGATACTTGCTTCATGATGGTGTGATTTCACCTAAATTTTTTTGTCTTTTATTGTCCAAACTCATGGTCATACAGCAAAAATAATCTAAATGATGGTTCAATACTTATAAAGTCTCTCAAATTAGAGTAAAATTGTTTTGCCATCACTAGTGGAAAGTACATAGCATGATCCAATAAATTGAATTTATATATTTATAATTTGAAAATAACCTCATATCTAACTCTCTAAGCATGCTTGGTAAAAAAAGTTCAATAGGTATTTTTGACTGCCTGGAAGGACAGTTTCGAATGCTTGATAAATTCCCATTCATTGTGGGATGCATGGGGAATGCTGATTGGCAGGTTCCCGGTGGCGAAGATTGGGAAGGTGCCTGCATGATCAAGAAATCTGGTAATGCCTTCCGAATTGTTCCAAACAAAAAAGGGGACGAACGTCTTCTTGTGAATGGTGGGCCTTTTGCAGAGCCTTTTAATGTTGAAGATGACGAAGTCTGTACCCTTCAATTTATGGGTTATCCTTTAATCGTTTTTGCGGGGAAAGACCCAAAGTCATGGGCAGACCAGATTCGAAAAGGGCAGTGGGTATTGGCAAATGGAAGAACAGGAACAGATTATGTTCAATGCAGTAGATATGAAGTTCTTGAAAAAATTCAGGAATTTGGTGCTGATATTTCAGAGTGTGCTATTAAACCCGTTGGATTAGATGTTCCTTTTTGGGTCGTTCATTTAGTTGAGTTTTTACAAAAAGCAGAGGAGGAAGAGGAAGAAGAACAAGCACTATACGAAGAAGAAATTGTAGTGGATCCGGATCGTGGGGAATTTACCTGTCCGACCTGTTGGCTTAAATTTGATCGGGCAGATGTTTTGAGTATTGCAGTGCATGAGGATTTACGGGGTGATCGAAAGCTTGGTGAGGATGCGATGCTTCGTTTTGTCCCGACTGAGTTTAATTCCAAGGGGCAAGCTATGGATGCTATGGGTTTACCCACTACGGATGTGGCATGTCCGCATTGTCATCGTAAATTGCCTCCTGGATTTATGGATGTAACACATCATATTTTCTCAATTGTTGGGGCCCCCAGTGCAGGGAAATCTTATTACTTGAGTGTTTTGGTTCGCCAGTTACAGCGTACACTCTTTCGCGAGTTTGGTATTGCCTTTCGTGACGCTGATCCAAGTTGTAATGCCATATTGAATTCGATGAAAAATCGTCTATTTGCCGGGAGCAGTTCGGCGGATGCGATGTTGATCAAAACCCAGTTAGAAGGTGAAATGTATGAGCGCTTACAAAGGCACGACCGCGTAGTTGCATTGCCTCGTCCTTTTATATTCAGCCTTTCGGACCCTCGTGGTACGGGACATGATTGCTCGCTCATTTTTTACGACAACGCTGGAGAGCATTTTGAACCGGGCATTGCCAATGAGGAAAGCCCCGGCACCCTTCATGTTGCTAGTTCCTCAGGGATTTTCTTTCTCTTTGATCCTATTGCCAGTCCAGAATTCCGTCGTGCATTGAGAGGGCATGAAGATCCGCAATTTGGAATGGATGGAAGTGGGAAAAGATTAGATCAGCAGGATATAATCATGGCTGAACTTGAAATTAGGGTTAAACAAAACCAAAATATAAGCATTGCGGATAAAATTGATGTACCGGTTGCGGTAATGATAGGGAAATGCGATATTTTAAAAGATCAATTAGATTGGGAAAGAATTCTTTGGCCGATTAAAGATAAGAAATTGGATTTAGATATTGTTGAGAAGAATTCAGAAATTTTAAGAGAATATATGATGGATATGCATCCTTCGATTGTGGCTAATTCTGAAGCCTTATCCAAAAATGTAAGATATTTTCCTGTTAGTCCATTTGGCCATAGTCCAGAACGAGTCGAAATGGATGGCCAAAAATACATTGCCCCTGACCCAGATAAACTTGACCCCGTAATGGTTGAAGTACCTACTTTATGGATGCTTAACCATGTTGAGCCAGAATTGTTGCCTGTAGTTTCCGGCACTTCTTAATGGAAGCCATTGTCCTTATATGGCACAACAGCTTATTTTTACCAGTACACCCCAAGGTTTGGAACCTGGGCGAACGGGCTACTGTACGGTAGCCAGGCATAAAGACCTTAGGCATCGTTTAGTTAGGGAGCTTGAGAGATTAAGCGTTTATGATTTTGGCCAACAGGTTGGTGGAAATAAGGTTGATATTTCAATTTACAGGAAGATTGCTTTAGGTTCGGAAGAATTTTTTGTTCTATCCAAAATCTGTGATGCAGGACTTGATTATACGAACCGGACGAATTATCTGGCCCACCACTTGGTTTTAGATGGTTTTGAAATTGCGACCTGCCCTTCACCAGCCGAAATATTCCTCAATTGGAATGGATGGAAAAGAACATGGGAGGAGGGCCCAAGATACTTGACGCCAGGTGAAGAGGTAACCCTTACGGATTTTAAATCCAAGGGATTGGTTCCATGTAAAAATTGGTTAAGCTTTACGAATGATCCCGGAAATGCGGCAACTCTAGTGTCTCCCGGATTAGTAAAGCCGATTGTATTAGAAAATGCTGCTGCACAAAGTTCACATTTACTGCAATTATTTGCAGAATCTTGTGCTTTGTTGAAAATTTCACTGGATGCATGGGATTATTCTTTCACCACTTTTCTTCAAGGGAATGATGATGCAAAATCTTTTGCCTGGTTGGGGATTGAAGGCCAGCCCGCGGGCGAGCGTTTAAAGCAAGGCGGTTTAAGGAATTATATCGATCTGCAAAATTGGACATCTAGTACTATTTCTGACGAGGTTGATATGTCTCTTTCCCACATTGCCCGTAAGGGACCTACTGCTCCTCCCACTAAGAGGGTCAAAAAGGGTGCATCTTCAGTTACCCGTTCACCTCTCAGTCATCAACAGGTTCAACAAATTAAGGGAGAGAGTTCGGCATATTTGAGCTCAACCCCAAGTGGTTCAACTGTACAAGCACAGGCGAGTAGTGCAAAAAAAGAAAAAAAGAAACGGCCCTGGTTATTACAATTAGCGGTTATTTCTACCGCACTATGTTTACTCGGTGCACTGATTGTCGGGTTGGCCTACAATTTAGGTGATTGGTTTAATCAAGAGGAATCCCCTGAGCAAGGTGAGCAATTGGTTACATTAGATAATTCTAAAATTAAAGATGTTCCAACCATCCGACCGGTGGTACAGGGAGCTTATGCTCAATTAGACCAAATCGAGTACCTAAAAATATCACAAAAGCATCCTTATTTACGATGGGTAAGTTTGGATGTGGGAGGAAGAGAGCCTTTAAAAATTAAAATTAAAGATGATCAGTTTGATCGGTTTGAAAAGGCTTTGGATCAAAGCGATGAGGGGGATGAACTAAAGGTTGTGATTATAGAACAGGAGGGCGAATTAACGTTTGAACAATTAGCCAAAGCACCGCAACCCAAAGATCGTGGTCGAGCCAAAGAAATTACCTTTGAAGGAGAAGAAACCATAGCAATTACAACCGAAGACGAAAAAGTCTCCTTTGTTGTGGGTGACGATACTTTCTTTTATGACTTGCGACGGGTAAAGGCTGAGGAGGGAGAAAGAATTAATAAATTAACTGGACTTCTTCAATCCGGTGAAAAAATTCCTCTCAATTTAAGGGTGGAAGACTCTCGAGTTGTTTACATCGAACCATTTGAACTACCTGGTGACAAAATAGTTAATGAGCCCACAAGGAACACCTCCGAACCAGTCGGCCGGTTAATCCCATTAAAAGTAAAGGGGACTGGATCTGCTTATTTTGAACCTCAGCAAATGCGCATTCAACTGCCGGTTCATGGCACTGAAAGAAAGGCATACACATTCAAGGAGAATGAAGCAGAAAAAATGAAGGCTTTGTATGAGCTTTTGGAAAAAGGGGAAGAGCAGATTGATCTGAATATTCGCCTTAGTGAAGATGGAAATGAAATCACTTTTCTGGACTTTGAATTGCCACAAGAAAAGCCTGTAGAATCCCTCCAGGAAAGAATTATTTCTCCTGTCGCTCTGCAACCAATAAAGAAAATACTATTCTGGATCCCCGGTGTGCAAAAAAATGGCAATTGGAAAGTGGACGATTCAAAAAAATCGTTTATTTATAAAGATGTAGAAGTTGCCAATTTTTTACTTTCTTATTTTCAAGATAATGCAAGAAAGTCAATAAATGCCAATATATGGATGACCGACTATCAAAAAGGAGAGTTATTCTCTTCCGAACAATTTAAAAATGAAGCTTTAGTCGAAGAATTTACTTATGAATATAAAGTCAGCCAGCACCCCTTGGACCCCGTTAAAATTGCATCGATTGCATTCAAAGCGGGTAATAGTTATTCTTTTGATATTGAAATAACCGAGGGTAAAAGTGTTGAGATTTCTTACAACGCATCACATGCATGGAATTCTCTTAATCGGGGCAAGGTCATTCGTTTTCCTTTGTCTCAGGAAAGGGAAGAATGTTTGGATTTATTTTTGCTATCCAATCAGCACGCAAGCCTCGATCGAAAATCTGAGATAGGGCAAAATTATTCCCTGAATCAAAAGGAATTTTATATTGATAATCAGTCCTTGGCAAAGGATGCGTTCACATTTCTGTCCGTGGATGGTCAGAGTTTACATCTTTGCCTTTCAGTAATGAATCCATCCCCTCATGTATCGAAAGTCTTTTTTAGACAACCCTTTTGGCGAGACTTTATTGATATTTCAAAAGGAAAGTTATCTGGCTTACCTACTGCTTTGGTTCAGTTGGATGAGAAACTCCCCTACAAAGCCAAGGTTTCTCTTGATTTGGATTATTTTCGTTCGATATCTGATGATTTTTTAAAAGAAAAGCAGAAATGTGATGATCGATTGAACCAATTAGGTGCGGGTTTCCCTGACCCTGAAGTTTATAAAAATTTAGAACAATATGGAAGTGGTTCCAAAGAAATTCTTGTTTATCAACCTGGGACTTCACTAGGTTCATTTGCTTATAATTTACCGATTCTTTTTATTCAAAAGAATTTTGGTTGGGATGATGTTCGCTTTAAAAACTTAACCGGACAACTAGAAGTTTTGTATAATAATCACGAATTAGTCACCGACCCAAAACTTCTGCTGTCTTTTTGGTCCAGATTAGCATCTGAGGTGGAAAAATTCATTTCTGATAGCGTCCA
>MDTB01228745.1_pt1 | contig 11475 bp, 6 predicted proteins | sample 811161 | NCBI WGS metagenome assembly MDTB01 (sample SAMN05326650, study PRJNA326480) | marine metagenome | isolation source: seawater | place: Mediterranean Sea | collected 2009
CGGAACGCTTTCGCTATGTTCGCAACTACAAGCTTGACCGCATTTTTCTACAACCGCAATACCGCGACAAACGGGAAGCTACCCGAAACCTGCACCAACTTTACAAAGAGGGAAAGTTAGCGGACCGGCACCGGGAAATCTACTTCGGCGAGCGCCCGGCAGAGGAACTCTACGATGTATCGGTGGATCCGTGCATGATGGTAAACTTGGCACAGGATCCGAAGTTTTTTGAAGAGCTGGTGCGGCACCGCTCCATCATGGATAGCTGGCTCGCAGCGGGTGATTTGGGTGAGGGCGAAGAACCGATTGCTGCACTCAAAGCCAATGGTGAAGGCACGCATTGGGGCGAGGGGGTGAATGTGGAATACGAGTCTTATCGTGAGGACAGTGATGGCGACGGCCTTTCCGATAAATGGGAACGTTTGAATGGAAGGGATCCGGTCGACGGTCGGCTTTACTTTGGGTTCGATTGTGGTGGTTGGCAAACGGAGGGCTGGTTCTCGGAGGATATTAGCTCAAACCTTGCGGGCTATCTAGGCTTCCTCGATTTTACGCTGGATGGGCCTGTTGGCTCGATCCAGAGAGAAGGGCTTCAGGTCCGGCTCACTGATAGGGATCATTCATTACTCGTTCAATTACGTGCGGATGCCGATGTGGAGGTGAGTATTTTTGCTAATGGAGAGCGCATCGGTAGCAAACGTATCCAAGCTTTAGATACTTTCAAAAAGTTTTCACTTTCGCTGGATTCTGTCAAAGCACGAGAGCCGATCGTATCTTTGGGAATTCAATTTGAAGGAGGCAAGGGAACCCGCGTCGAAGTGGATTCGATAGAGGTAAAGCGAGGAGCAGCCGGCCTTGAGTCAGGAGTGCCAATACCTTTCGAAGCGTTTGCAGGTTTTGAACGGATCGCCGAGGGAAATCCGGTTTTTAAAGTGCCGAGTCCCCGATGGGCTGCCGCGGCACATGCGATCGTCGAAGGCGATCGCGTGCATTATCTTTGGAGTGTGCGCTCGAAAGGATCGCGTTGGGAGTTGATGTATAGCTCTGCTCCATCCTCGGCACCGCATCGGGTCGAACATTACGCCAATAATCCTGTTCTGAGGCCTTCGAAGTTAGGCTTTGACAGTTCGGCTATCGAGTATCCTTTCCCTTTCTGGAACCCATTGGATGAGACCTATTATGCTTACTATCTGGGGCGTAAGAATCGTCCGCCGAAACAAACAGGGCTGTTGGTTCGAGGAGAGACATGGACTGATTGGACGCGTGTACAGGATGAGCCCATCTTCACAATAGAAGGGCCTTACGAGCGGGCGGGCTGTTCTCACCCATCTGTCGTGGTAGATGGCGATCACGTCCAAATGGTCTATACGGGAGAGCGCACCAATTTTCAATCCAGTGAACCACCGGTTATTTGCCATGCCACGGCACCACTTACCGATCTGACAGTGCTAGAGCGTAACTCCAGTAATCCCGTCTTTAAGGGTTCCGGAGAGGCATGGGACAGTCAGGGTGTACGCGAGGCTGAAATCTTCAAAGGGCCGGTTTACTATCATATTTTCTACGGCGGTCACGACGGCACGCATTGGCGTATCGGTCATGTGCGCACGCGGGACTTCAAGGTCTTTGAGCCGAATCCTGCTAATCCGATACTGGATTTACCTGAGGAAACCGAGGCATGGGATGCGGAAGGGCTATTGACGCCGCAGGTCTTTGAAGTTGGTAACAGTTACTACATGCTGTATGCAGGTAAATCAGGGAAACGTTGGCAGTCGGGCTTAGCCAAAGCCTCAAAATAAGACGGGCCGTTCGCTGTGAGAATGGGTATCGTGGCAAGGTAGCTAGCGTTTTTAGGTTTTCCCTTCACTAAATTCACGAAGGCGAAGAAATAGCGAATACCGTCTATTTAAACCGATGAATATAAAATTGATCTTTATGGCCTGTCTGGCTGCGTTGTCAGTGATCTCTGCGCCGGCCGAAGAGGCTTCGCCCAAACCGAATATACTCTACATCAACGCCGATGACCTTGGTGTGATGGATGTTGGCTATAACAATTCAAAGTTCCGCACACCGAATTTGGATGATTTGGCCGCGGAGGGCTTGATTTTTGAAAATGCATATTCACCAGCTGCGAATTGTGCGCCGAGTCGAGCCTGTGTGCACAGCGGTCAGTGGAGCGCGCGTCATGGAGTTTATACGGTAGGTAGTTCTCAACGCGGGAAGGCTGAATACCGTAAATTAATCCCGGTAAAGAATACAATTCACTTGCCGGATGCGGTTGTAACTATGGCAGAAGCCTTGCAGGCGGGAGGCTACCGGACGATTCATTTAGGAAAATATCATATTGGGAAAGACCCTCTGGCGGACGGTTTTGAGGTTAACATTGGAGGTGATTACACGGGTGGCCCGAAAGGCGGGGGTTACTTTTCTCCGTGGGACGAGGGTAGTATGAAAAAGTGGTCGGACACCGTACCTGCAAAAACGCATCGTATCGATATCTATGTCAAAGAGGCCCGACGCTTCATACAGGCACATCGCGAGGAACCGATGTTCATTCATTTCTCGCCGTATTTGGTGCATGGTCCCATTACAGCAGTGCCTGAATATGTTGGAACGTATAAGGACTCGGGTTTGAACGCTGCCTATGCCTCGATGGTTGAGAAACTGGATTCAGCTATTGGTGAAGTTTTGGCAGCATTGGAGGCGCAGGGTTTAAAGGAAAAAACACTAGTGGTTTTTTGTTCGGATAATGGCGGGATCGCTGCGATACATCGGCAATCTCCTTGGCGTGGGGGTAAGGGTTCCTATTACGAAGGCGGCATACGTGAACCGATGCTTATGAGTTGGCCCGGGACGATTCAGCCAGGGCATTGCAAGGCGACGGTGAATGCACTCGATTTTTACCCGACCTTCATGGAACTGGCGGGGCTTGAACCTAAAACTAATTTAGATGGCGTGAGCCTTGTTCCCCTTTTTCACGGGGTGGGCACTTGGAAAGCGGTGCCCCAATTTTGGCATTTTCCGATCTATTTGCAGGCCTATAACGGGTTCAAGGACGAGGCCCGTGATCCTTTGTTCCGGACTCGTCCCGGTTCGGCAGTGCGTGTCGGAAAGTGGAAGTTGCATGAATATTTTGAGGATGGATCGCTCGAGCTTTACGACCTATCCCAAGATCGCGGCGAGCGCTGTAATTTGACACAGGTGCGGCCGGAGAAAACTGCGGAGCTGAAGCGCCTCCTGGATGATTGGCGTGAGCGTGTCGGCGCTCCGATACCGACTGAACCCAACCCTAAATATGACCGAATGCTTGAAGCTCAAGCGCTGGCCAAATTTGAATGAGGGTGGGATCGGTATTATTGCCGTGTAAAAGGTGAAAATTGATCGGTGCGAAACGGGAAGACGGGCATACCAGCGTCACCGCATAAATTAACTTGTGGGAAATTTTCCCAGCCGTAGCGGATGGATTCGGGTTGTGTAATACCGCTATGAATTAGCCTTACTTTATCCGGTGCTATGATTTCAGCGGGCACACGTTGGTATTTCCCGTCAGAATCCAAAACCATGAAGCCGAGTATAGGGCTTACTTTTTCGCTGGCTTGGTTGGCGAAGGTTTGATCGGTGATCAAGCCGCTTCCAACGTTTTTGAAAGTGATAATTGTAGATTCGCCCTCAAAAATATGTGTGCTGTATTCGGGGGACTGCGGTGCATTTCTTTGGCCGTAAATCAATGAACGGGCGGCATAGGCCAAACGTTTGCCGACATTTTCTTTGTAGGGCGGGTGAATATCGTCCTCCATTCCGCTATCGAGAATGCAAACGGATTTACAGTTATCGAGTGCTTCTATTTTTTTCTGGGACTCACGTATCCAAGGCCAATTGTGGTTCATGTTCGGTTGTGGAACCGCTTTACCAAAGCCGGGAAGTTGAACAATTAGAAAAGGTAGGTTCGGATTATTCCAAGCATGACGCCAATGATGAATCATGTCTTTCAGTAGTGCTTCATATTGAACGCAACTTTCACGTGTCCTTGCATTACCTTCTCCCTGATACCAAAGAACCCCTTTAATCGGCAATTGGTAGAGTGGTGCGATCATACCGTTGTGTAAGGCGTATGGGCGTTTATTGCTCTTTGGGCTGCCCAGAGGCGGTTCCGGTTTCCAGCTAACTTTTTCACCCCTAGCTTTCTTTTTTCCCCATTCCTTTACTTGTCGCTCATACTCAATTTTGTTCACCGGCCATTCGTGAACGGCTTGCGCATATGCATCCACTATCGTTTCAAATGCAGGATTCTTCTCAAGAGATCCCGGTGGCATCCATGCGGTGATTGGAGTGCCTCCGCGGCATGACTGGATCAGGCCAATCGGCACTTCAATTGACTCTGCCAGATATAGCCCGAAGAAATAACCAGTCGCGCTGAAAAGACGTGTTTTGGTCTGTGGCTTGATTTCGTACCATCCTTTTTTAAAGCGATACTCGCGGGTTATGTATTCTTGTGGTTCTTCGACCGGCATTCGCTCAGCCCGAAAGATCCGGATTTGATCATGCTCAGTGAGGGGATGGCCTTCGTAGAGTGCAGGAAATTTTCGCTTATAGGTTTCAATTGAGCTATCCATGTTGGATTGTCCTGCGCAAAGCCAAATGTCGCCAAAAGTTAGATTGCTTAAGGTAAGGGAATCCTCCCCGCCCCTGATAATAATTTCATAAGTTCCGCCGGCTGGCATCGGGGGAAGTTCGATTTCCCAACGTTGGTCCAAGACCGAAGACGAGTATTCCTTCCCATTGAAGCAAACGAGAACCTCCTCCTCACCTGTGGCGGTTCCGCGCAGTGGAATGACAGCTTCGCGCTGTAAGACCATATTGTCTGAAAATATAGGGGCTAGAGTAATATCAGCCTGAAGCGAGTTCAGTAAGAATAGGCCTATGAAAATGAGGTGCCGTGGGTGTAGTTTCATGAAATATATTGAGCTTTGCCGTGGTCATATTGATGAAAGATTTTTCGGAGCCCTGTTTTATCTGCCTATGCCCTTTGACTGCCGGAGCGCGTCAAGCTGCGCTTTCATTGAGGCTGCAATTTTGGGATAGACTAAGATTTGGTTGTCGGTCTCAGCGGCATCACTGCGAAGGTTATAGAGTTCCGGTTTGGGTGGGACAGGATTGTATCGACTGGGGTGAAATTCGATATACTTCCATTCACCCTTTCGGAGTGCTAATGCATTTGCAGCCTCTTCAATCATAAAGGGTAAACCTTCTTCGGATTGTCCCAGAAAGGCATCAAGGGTATCTCGGCTGTCAGGGCCGGCATCTTCCGGTAGTTGAATTTTCAGGAAGCCGGCAAATGAATGCAGGAAGTCGATTTGACTGACTAGTGCATCCGAGCAGCCCGGTTGAATCCTTTTGGGCCAGGTGATGATAAAGGGAACACGAGTTCCGCCCTCATAGATCTGGTATTTGCCGCCCCGAAAGGGACCGGCGCCATAATGGCCTTGATCGTTATCAGCCTTTGAAGTTTTAACGGTGGTGCCATCAACGTAGCCGTCATCATATGCGGGGCCATTGTCACTCGAGAGAATTAGGATCGTGTTGTTAAAAAGGCCCTCGTTTTTGAGCGCTTCTACAATTTGGCCAACAGTCCAGTCAAATTGTACCATGGCGTCACCGCGATAGCCGAGATCGGTCTTACCATGAAATCTTGGATGCGGCGCGCGGGGGACGTGAATGTCCTGTGAGGAGAAATAAAGAAAGAAAGGCTTATCGCGGTTTTTGGAAATATAAGCTCTCGCCTTCCCGACAAAGACATCTGCCATGGTTTCATCGTCCCATAAGGCTTGCTTGCCTCCAGCCATGTAGCCAATGCGGCCAATACCGTTGATAACGCTGTGGTCATGCCCGTGACTGCTTGGATAATAAGTCATCGCTGTACGATCCAGTTTTCCGTCAGGATAGGCGGTGCTACCGATGCGGTTCACCTGCTTTGGGCTAAAGCCTACGAAGATGGGATCGCTGAGATCATGATCAACCACTCGATAGTTTTCCAGATAGACACAGGGAACGCGGTCATTGGTGGAGGGTAGAAGAAAACTGTAATCGAAACCGATCTCAAGTGGTCCGGGTTTTACCTCGCTGTTCCAATCAGCGGGAGCTTCCTTGCTGCCAAGCCCCAAGTGCCATTTGCCAATAACCGCAGTGTGGTAACCTGCCTCTTTGAATAAATCGGCTAGGGTGTAGGTGTTTACGGGTATTGAGAGCGGAGCGTTGGGGGCGAGAATCCTTATATTGGCTCGGAAGCCATGAATGCCGGTGAGCATGGAAAACCGCGAGGGGCTGCATGTGGCCGCAGTGCAGTGCCCGTCGGTAAATTTTAACCCCTGTCCGGCAAGAGCATCAATGTTGGGCGTTGGTATTTTCTTTGAACCGTAAGCGCCGACATCTCCGTAGCCTACATCATCGCCATAGATAATGACAACATTCGGATTGGAAATTTCAGCGTAACATGGGTTCGATACCCTTAGTATGAAAAGCAAAAGAAATAGGGGAAGACATAGATGCTTCATTTATCAAAACCTCATCGCAAGTGAGTGATTATTTCCTTCTGTTAGGGCGTCCTTGACCAAAAATGAAGTGTTGGCTCGGAGTATGGGAGGTTCTGAGGACGTCCTTCAACTGCGCGAGCTTTTCGGGATATTTTCCACCGAGGTCATTTTCCTGCGCGAGGTCCTCATTTAAGTTGAAGAGCTCCACCTGGTTTACGTCCGGATCAACCGAGGAAGTGTTTTCCTGAACGGCCACCCAGTCGCCTTGGCGCACGGCGCGTTTGGTCGGCCAATGCAACTCAAAGTAAACCGCGTCGTGGACCTCTTGTTCTTCCAAGTCGCCTCTTAAGAGCGGAAGGTAGCTAAGGCTGTCGGTTCCGCTATGCAGTTTAATGCCTGCCATATCGCAAGCGGTGGCCATGAGATCCCAGTGCGCGCCAATATGGTCGCTGCGCCGACCGGGCTCAATCACTCCCGGCCAATGTGCGATAAAGGGAACACGGGTTCCGCCTTCATACATGTTGCGCTTTATGCCCCGCAGGGGGCCGCTGTCGTTGAAGAAATCCCGAATGACTCCGCCTGCAGTCGCAGCGCCGTTGTCACTGGTAAAAATGACGAGGGTATTGTCTTCGATGCCGAGGTCTTTGAGGAGGTCGAGAATCCCGCCAACATCCTGATCCATAAGGCTGATCATACCAGCGAGGCGTTGCTGTACCGAGGGCCAATCCTTGCTTAGGTACTGGGTATAATTGGGGTCGCTCTGTGGTATTTGAATATGTGAGTGCGGTATGGTGTAAGCCAGGTAGAGAAAGAAGGGTCCCGCCCGGTTATTGAGAATGAACTTCCTTGCCTGAGTGGTGAGCCGGTAATGACTGTATCCTTCAACGGTATTGCGCGGACCCAGCGAGACCTTCTTGTGGTTTTCCCACAACCATTGGGGGTAGTAGGAGTGGGCGTGGCGCTGACAGTTATATCCGTAGAAATAATCAAATCCCTGGGACAAGGGATCGCCCTCGCTCAAGGGAAACCCCAGCCCCCATTTGCCAATGCAGGCAGTCGTGTAGTTGGCTTCCTTTAACCTCTCGGCGACGGTTATCGTCTCATCCGGAATTGGGAGTTGGCCGGATTCAGTTGTTTCGGTGGCCTTGATTTCATAGTTTCCGCGAATGTAGCAATGGCCTACATGCTTACCGGTCATGAGAGCGCAACGTGAGGGGGCGCAGACGGCAGTTCCAGCGTAGTAATCGGTCAGCAGTAGACCCTCTTCTGCCATTTTGTCGATGCGCGGCGTTTTGATTTCGGTCTGACCATAAGCGCCCAGTTGTCCGTAGCCCAAATCATCCGCCATGATGAAAATAATGTTGGGCGGCGTCGAGCTAGCGCAAAGCGCGCTGCCGGCGATCAAAACGAGGAAAGGAAAAAGGCGTAACATTTATTTTAGGAAGTTCAGGATTGCTTGATTGAGCTTTGATTTGATCGCGGTGTATTCCCCACGGTCGGCGAGGTTATGCCACTCGTGTGGGTCGTTGTGGTGGTCGTAGAGTTCTTCGTTGCCGTTGTTGTAAAGGATGTAACGGAAGCGCTCGGTACGGTAGGCCCAATGTTGCTTGAGGGGCTTACCATTATTTCTAGGTCCGGCAAAACGCATGGTCAGGGCGCCGTCGGGACCAGCCCATTCGCCCGCTTGAGGATCTTCCAGAAGCGGGCGCATGCTGAAACCGTCGAGCGGAGTGCCCTTGGCGTTCTTACGCGTATCACCCTTCAGGTCGCAAAGATCGACGAGAGTGGGGTACAGGTCGATAAGCGAGACCGGCTGGCGGGTTGGGGTGCCGGCTTGGCTGATACCCGGTGCGCGGATGATCAAGGGCACGTGGGTGCTGTCTTCCCAGAGGGTATTTTTAAAGAGGTAGTTCTTCTGGCCCATGTCCCATCCATGGTCGCTGGTTATCACGATGATGGTGTTATCGGCGAGGCCATTGCGCTCGACGGCATCGACTACAGTTCCGATGCAGGCGTCGACCGCCGCAACGCAGGCGAGGTAGGCACGAAGGAAGGCTTTCAGGCCGGTGTCGACATCACCGTAGGATTCTCCGAGCAGATCATAATAATAGTAGCCCTTGTCGATACCCTTGCCGTCGGAGGGATCCGCGGTCTTGAGGTGGGTGTCATCGCTGTCATTGGGAAGCGCTCCATGCAGTTGAAGCTCGGCTTCAGGCAAACGGTCAAAGAATTCCTGAGGTGCATGCAGCGGGGTGTGAGGACGAACAAAACCCACTGCCATGAAGAGTGGTTGACCGGAGGGATTGTTGGCGTGCTCGCGAAGTGTTTTAGCTGCCCATTGAGCATTCAATTCGTCGGGAGTAAGGTCTCGGTTTTTATTATCACTGAAATTGAGGAGGCGTTGCTTCCCCCAGCGATACTTCCAGCCCGCGCCCTCGGGTTGGCCGTCAAAATCCATTCGCAGGGGGCCGTAGGATCCGTCGATGGGACCGACCTCAGCAAAGGGTCGGGGTACCCATGGGTTTGCCGAGCGGTCTTTGCCTCCCTTCGACCAATAAGGTCCGTAATCGGTTTCGGATTTGTAGAAGTCCCAATCTGACGCGCGGTGATGGTGCTCGTTTTTTCCGGTTCCCACCACGCGGTAACCGTTCTCACGAAAGAACTCCATCATCGTTTTAGAATGTTTGAGGATGGGGTTCTCGTACCACTTTGCCCAAAAGAGATTCTTGGAAGTGTGAGGATAAATACCGGTGTAAAGACTGGCACGGGAAGGCGCGCAAACGGGATTGTTGCTATAGGCATGTTCAAAATTGACCGCCGTTTCCGCGAAGCGCGCCAGGTTGGGGGTGATCGCCTGAGGGTGTCCGCCATTAACGGAGGTAAAATCGTTAAGGTCATCGCAGATGATGAAGACGACGTTGGGTCGCTCGCTCGCGAGTAACCCGGTGCCAGTGGCACAAAAAGCCAACAGCGTTGCGAGGCAATAGAGGAGTCCGGCTCGATAGCGTCGTTTCATGACAGAAATTTAAACGGTGCCGCGTCGGTTTTCCAGCTCTTCCCGAATCTGAGACATGCGCGCTTTGGAGAGTGGGTAAAGGGCGTTAAAGAGCATGGCGAGCAGCAGGCAAAGAACGGGGAGTCCGATGAGCAGCAGTCGCATCTTCAAAAGCGTTCCCTCGGGTTGTTCTCCGCCGAGGTCTTTGTTGAAATGAGTCCACGCGAGAAGAATGCCCGACGTACCAAAGGCGAGGGAACTGCCGGCTTTCATGATCCAACCGCTGATGGCGCTGAAGACGCCTTCCCGCCGCTTGCCGTTTTTGAATTCATCGTAGTCACAATAATCGCCCAGCATGGAAAGGAAGATCGCCCAGAAAACGGTATAGGCGGGCGCGAAGAAGAAAGGGTCCAGGAAGAGCAATTCCGGGATATCCTGATTGTAGGTGAACCATCGCGAAAGACTACCCGCGAGCGCAAGCAACAAGGCGAGCAGGATCATCTTCTTTTTTTCGATTTTAACAAGGAAGCGTGAAATCACTGCCAGCATGACGATGCCGAGGACTTGCAGAATGTTTTGCGCAATGGCAAAGTACTGAGAACCACCTGCAGTGTCGCCCTCCCAGACATAGAACATGTTGACGTAGAGCCCGAAGGTGGCCACGAGAAGTATACTGGAGAGCAAAAAGACCCCGATGCCGTGCAACAAGAGGAATGCCGGATCTTTGACAAGACTGAGGAAACTGGGAAAGAGGCGGACTTTTTCCTGCTGGAGAGCAACCTTGTGGTAGCGTTCCTGGGGGAAGCGGGCACAGATGACTCCGGATACGAGAATGAGTATGCTGGAGAGTCCCGCGAGGATGCGGATGCCAGTCACAGGGTCGCTGAAAAGCCGATCGCTCTGCGAAAGGGGAAAAATCCAGGGCAACATGAACATGAAGACCTTGTTGAAGAAAGCGGAGTAAATCCGGATGTTAGTACGTTCTTCGTAGTCGGGCGTCATCTCGGTTGCGAGCGCGCGGAAAGGGACGGAATAAATGGTGTAGGTCGTGAAAAAGATGAGGGCAAAGCAAACGAAGTAGATGGACTTCGCCTGTTCGGTCCAGTCGGGCGACGCCATCCAGACGAGGGGATAGGCAATCGCCATGAGCGCCGAACCGATCAGGAGGAAGGGTTTGCGTCGTCCGAAGGAACCGCGCCAGTTGTCGCTGATCCAGCCCATGATCGGATCGGTAATGGCATCCCAGATGCGCATGAGCATGAGGACGATGCCGATAGTGGCTGGGTTAAGCCCGAGAATGATATTGTAAACCGGGGTGGCGATATCGTTGACGCCGTTCTCGCCGTAGCGATTGGCGAATTCGCCCGCACCGAAGGCGACTTTTTCCCTAATCGGTAGTTTGCTTTTTGGGGCCGTTTTTTCTGGGGTGGCTTCGCTCATGGTTACGGGGTGTGGGTGCGTGAAAATCAGACTATTCGTTCAACCTCGCGAATCTTATCCGGGATCTGGCTTTCAGCGTATTGAATGTAATTGCAAAGGAGTTGGGTTGCTACGGGATCTTTGCCGACCTTGCTGCGCAAGATAAGCGTACTGAGTAGCATCGTGCCTTTGCCGTATACTTTAATGGCAAGATCCGTGCCGTGCCAAAGATCTTCCCCGCCGAGGTAGGTCCGTTTGCGAACCTTGTCTTCATCTTCGGGACGAAACCAGGTAATCGTTTGCGCGGGGGACTCGTCGGCGTCGAGTTGATAAAAACTCTCAACGGGTGCGACTTCGTGGTACGGTTCATCCATCATGCAGTTTTGCGGCAACCCTCCAAAGATTGGGTGCGCCTTGGCGACGTGCATACTGGATTCCCAAAAGGAGAAGGAGGGCCGCGTAAGCAGTTTAAAGGGGAATGTTCCGGATTTGAGTAATCGGTTTTTCTCGGTGGGAATACAGTTGCATGCGTCA
>MDTB01003332.1_pt1 | contig 11474 bp, 14 predicted proteins | sample 811161 | NCBI WGS metagenome assembly MDTB01 (sample SAMN05326650, study PRJNA326480) | marine metagenome | isolation source: seawater | place: Mediterranean Sea | collected 2009
TACAGTCATTATAGCTCCAACATGCCAAATAATAGGCCATATTACTGGTGTGTCCGAAGAAGGTGACGCATAACAAAAAATCATAACTACTGAGCCTATCCAAAATAAAATAGTTCCATACATTCCAAGAAGATGGGCTGCTCTTCTTTTCCCAGCACCTAGTTCAGATGTAGTTGCTATATCATGAATAACAGTTTTAGAGATTACTGCTATTTTTTCCCCGCTTGTTAAAGTTTTAGTAGCAGATAACTTTGCTTTTTTTGCATTGCTAAAAAAGTATTTTACATTTTTTTTATGAATAATATCTAAAAGCGTTCCTACAACTACAAGGGTTATCATTAAAATAACAAAAGCTTGCATTGCAACAGATGGTACTGATTCTGAAAGTGCAGAAAACGGATTAGCAGTAATCACTTTACGATTCTCCCTGAGTTTAATTGGTTTTTTTAAGCAGCTGCCTGAAGATTATGCTTAGCGGCTATTCCACTTAAGAAATTCCAAAGATGTTTTGCTGTTGATAGAGCTGCTTTTTCAGCTTTACCTTGTTCTTCTTTAGACAAACCATCTAGTAGCTTCTCGCATGCTTGCCTATGATAAACATCAGCTTCTTTATGAACTTCAAAAAATTCCAATCCTTTTTTAGAGTTTACACCGTAATATTTTTTTAAACCCTGAATTTTTGTATCTGCTATCTCAGGAACTTGTCTTTCATAAGTGTATAGAGAACCAAGTCCTTCAGCATAAGTTGATCTTCCATTTTTAAAAAAGTTTTCAATTAAATCTTTGGTAAAATCGTACTTTTCAACTTTTTCAATTTCTTCTGAGTCAGCTCCTACTGATAAAGCAAAATTTTTCCAAAGCTTCGGATGATCTGCATCTTTTTTTTCTTCATCCTGTAAATTTTCTAAAAGGATTCTTCTTTTTTCAAGATCTTCGCAAATTGAATGGGTTGCGCTTATATATCTAGGAAAAGCTTTTACGTGTTGATAGTATTGCTCAGCATAGTCTTTGATAATCTCTCTAGTTAACTTTCCTTCATTCCATGATTTATAGAAAGGGTGTTTTAGTAAGTGGTATTCATCAAGTTTTTTATTTAGTTGTTTTGAAAACATTTAATCTCCTTTGTTAGTGAAGATATTATTGAAAATTAAAATAAATGGGAAGTGAAATAATGTATCTGGGTATACAACCTTAAATTGTGAACCCTTCTCTTGCTATTGGTTTTTCATCTATTGGTAAATGAACTAAAGTAGCAAAAAGAGATAAAACAATCGAGATGTACCAGGCATAATCATAGGAACCATATAAATCATAAAAGTAGCCTCCTAAATAAGCTCCAAAAAAAGACCCAATCTGATGACTGAAAAAGACTATTCCAAATAGTGTGCTCAAATATCGAGTGCCAAAAATTTGAGCAACTATTCCATTTGTTGGAGGTACTGTGGATAGCCACAAAACACCAAAAGTTATTCCAAAAATAATTGATGTTAGCATTGAAATAGGAAAAAATATAAATGCAGAGATTACAATTGCCCTTGAAAAATATAAAATACTTAAAAGAATTTTTTTACTATATTTTGTTCCTAGGTAACCCATACCTAAAGTTCCAATAATATTAAAGAAACCAATTAAAGCCAAAATGATCGGTGCTGACCATTCTCCTAGACCTTTTTCTTGCATATAACCTGGAATATGGGTTGCTACTAAAGTAATTTGAAAACCACAAACAAAAAAACCACATACTAACAAGACATAACCTTTATGAGAAAATGCTTCTTTAATTGCATCTATAAATGATTGATTGTTACTTGAAAATGAATTTTTAATAGGAGGTTTTTCTGCAGGAAAAAGAAAAATTGAAGCTATTAATCCAAATAAAATAAAAAACAAATAATAAATTAAAGTATTTTCCCATCCGAATTCAATAAGACTATACTTTGTAAATAATGGTGTAAGAAAATACCCCACAGAAGCAGAAGCAGTGACTATTCCTGTAGCTAAAGTTCTTTTTTCATTAGAAAAATGTTTGCCCACTTCTGAAACAGGAACACTCATGGCAGTTGCTCCAAGTGCAGTTCCAACCAATAAACCTAAGCTTAATTGAAAAAAAATTCCAGTATTTGGTCCGTTATAAAGAAAGAAAATACCCAAACCAAAAATTACAAAACCTAAAAAGACTGCTTTATTTCCTCCAAACTTATCAGCAAGCAATCCAAACAATGGAGCTGTCAAACCCCATAGGAACATCTGTATTCCAATAGCTAATCCAAATTCTGTTCGTGAGACAGATAAAGCTTCTTCAAATACTGAAAAAAATAATCCAAAAGTTTGTCTTAATCCCATCGAAACAAGAATGATACCGCATGCAGATAAAAGAGTTATCAGAGCAAGCCTGTTTTGGATAAATTTGTTATTCATCTATTTAATTTGAAAATTTTTTATAACTTTCCTTCTTTTCTCATTTTTTCTCTAATTTTTGTTGCAGAAATTTGCTGTGTTTTTTCATCAAGAACTATTTCTTCTATTTTATAACCAACACCTCTTCCATAACAAATATTAGTTATATTAGGAACCAAAGTTACTTTAACTCTATTTTTGTAATTTTTTAAAGCGTCCAAAATATTTTTTTTTACTGTTTCAAAATCGAACGGATTATCCCCAACTCCTTTGACGTCACGAACCATAATATTTACTTGACCAGTCTTTTTTAGGATTTCTTCAAAAAGCTTTTGATGTCCTTCGTGCCATGGCTGCCATCTACCAAGCATCTGTGCAGTTGGCTTCTTGTTATCCCACACATAATCTTTCATTTTTTCTCCTTTTGATATTTATTTACCTTATATGTCTTAAAGATCTTTTTAAATCATTAATTAGATCTTTTGGATCCTCAAGTCCTATATGAAGTCTAACTAGGTGCTCTTCTTTTCCTAGATTTAAAAATTTTCTATCTCCCCGTTCTCTAAGATCTTGATGTAGTGCTAAACTTTCAAATCCTCCCCAACTATATCCGTATCCAAATAATTTAAGAGAATTAACAAATTTAACAATTGATTTCTTGTTTTTTGCTTTAATTTTCAAACCCATTAATCCTGAAGCCCCAGAATAATATTTTTTCCACATTCTAAAATTTAAAGAATCTTTTTTATAAGGATATAACAATTTAACTTTTTTATTTCTGGATAAAAAACTTGCAACTTTTTTTGCATTCTCTTCATGCCTGTCTAGTCGAACATCTAAAGTTCTCAATCCTCTTATAATTAAATAAGCATCATCAGGTCCTAATCTCAATCCTGTAATTTTCATAGCTCTTTCAACGTATTGAAAAACTTTTTTATTTACCGCCAAACTTCCGCCCATTACATCAGAATGTCCGGAATAATATTTGGTTGCAGAAACTATGGACATATCAAAGCCCAAAGTAATAGGTTTAAGGAAATAAGGTGTTGCCCAGGTATTGTCTATCGCTGTAAATATTTTATGTTTTTTCGCTATAAATATTATTTTAGATAAATCTTGAAATTCGAATGAATTACTCCCTGGATTTTCTACAAAAATCATTTTTGTTTTTTTCGTAATTTTCTTTTTTAAAGTATTTAGGTCATGTGGGTGATAAAAAACTGTCTTTATTTTGAAATCTTTTAAAAAGTCCTCAGTTAAAAGTCGAGTCGGGTAATAAACGGGATCAGCAACAAGAATTTCATCTCCGGGGCGCACAACGCTAAAAATTGCCAAAAAAACCGAACCAAATCCTGTTGGCGTTAAAAAAGTATGATAGGACTCTTCCATTTTTGTTAACATTTTTTGAAGTATGTGAGTTGTTGATGTTCCTTGTCTACCGTAATCAAAATATCCGCCTATTGGATTTTTTTTGTGTTTGTTTTGAGTCTTTCTTAAATCCTGCATTGACTTAAAAATGATAGTAGAGGCTCTTACAACAGGAGGGTTTACTGACTGATTGTAATAATCTTTTGCCGTATGTTTTAAAAATGTTTTAAAGGATTTATCCATAAAAAAATTTGATATGCTTAAAATACAATGCTATATGAGCTAAACAAGGTCAATATAAATATTTTATAAAGGAGATTTTTTGTTATGGGTTACCCTAAGAAACACAGAGGTAGAAGAAAAATAGGCTCAAAAAAAAGAAGAGCTAGAAAAAGAAATAAAAGAAAATAATTAAATTAATAATTAATGATTGAAATAGCTCAAATCCGAAAGTTGAGTTTGTGGATATTTTTTATACCGCTCGTAGCGGTTAATCTCTGTCTCTTTATAACTGTTAATCATCACTTGTTGGAAAATACTATTTTTATCGTTGATCAAATTGGTAGATCAAATTTCACTTTTCCTTATTTTGACGGAGGTTTATCTATCAGTCGTGCTTCCAGAACATTTCCTGCATATTTAATTTTTAAACCTGGAATGATATTAACTGCTATATTGGTTTATTTTTACTGGAGTAAAAACAACACACTTATAAATGGCTTTAACTCTACATCTAATAAAAATTACAAATTTAAAACATTTGGAATTTTATCTGCGATTTGTTTAGCAATTCATGCAATATTACTTGGGGTGGACATAGACTTTAAAGTTTTTAAACTTTTAAGAAGAGTTGTTCTCTTATGCTTTATTATTTTTGAAGTGGTGGCCCAAGGACTACTTGTTTATAGTTTTTATAAATTAAAAGATAAAATCAGAAATTTATTTAATTTCAATATTTTAAAATGTAAAATTGTTCTTGTTTCTATACTAGTTATTGTTGCTATCGTAAGTGCACCAATAGTTGTTACGAAAGGTAATACTCATTTGAAACACGCTTTAGAGTGGAACTATTTTATTGGAGTAATATTATTTTATTTATTTACAAGATTATTCTGGAAAAAACCTTAAAACCCACAGTCTCTATCCTTTTCAGGATAGAAACGTGAAGTTTTGGTTCGTCGTTGTAGGCGCTACCGCCGAACCTTCCCGATCAACCATTTTAGCGCTACTCAGCTGACCTTTCTGCCCTTTAAGCTTGAACCTCTCGGTTTTTCCTTAAATGGCCAGTTAAGAGTTGCCTCTTAATTAATTTAATTACACCACAACTTTATAAATTTTTGTATCACTTTATGGTTGTTTTATATGACCCTGTTAATTAAGTGGATAAATTTTCTTTCTCTGTTTTATTAATCCAACCACCACCCAAAACTTTATCACCATGCATATCTTTTGAATAAAAAACGCAAGCTTGGCCAGGAGATATACCTGTTTCTTTTTCTAAAATTTCAACTATTGCGTTATTTTCTTTTATAGAAACTTTTGCTTTAAGTAATTTTCCCGTAGATCTTACTTTAATATTAACTAAATCCATAAAATCTTTATTGGCACCTAGTATGTTTAAATCTTTTAAAAATATTCTTTTTACAACCAAAGCCTCTTTAGGTCCGATTATAATAGTGTTATTTTTAGTACTAATATCTACAACGTATAGTGGTTCTGAACCTGAAACTTTTATTCCTCTTCTTTGACCGATGGTATAATTAACAATACCCTCGTGCTCTCCTACTTTGTTTCCTTTTAAATCTAATATAGACCCAGTTTTAAAAGACTCTGGTCTAAATTTTTTTATAACTGAACTATAGTCTCCATTCGGGACAAAACAAATATCTTGACTGTCAGGTTTGTCCGCAACATTAAGTTTTAGCCTATTGGCAATTAATCGCGTTTCTTCTTTTTTTAAAGCTCCTAAAGGAAACCTCAAATAATCTAGTTGTTCTTGTGAGGTGCTAAATAAAAAATAACTTTGATCTCGATTTAAATCTTTGGCCCTATACATATTGGCTTTTCCATTGGTTTTGCTTCTTACAACATAATGGCCAGTAATTAATGCGTCAGCCTTTAAATCTTTTGCATATTTGAATAGATCTCTAAATTTTACTGTTTGATTACATTGTACACATGGGATTGGGGTTTCGCCAGAAACATAGCTATCTATAAATGAGTCTATTACTTCAGCTTTAAACTTCTTTTGATAAAATAAGATTTTATGATTAATATTTAACTGCTCAGAAACTCTTTTGGCATCTAAAATATCTTGACCCGCACAGCATTGTCTTCCTTCTTTAGGCTTTTTAGTATCATCGTATAATTTTAAGGTGATTCCTGTAACGTCATATCCTTCGTCTTTCATTAAGCCTGCCACTACAGAGGAATCTACACCTCCTGACATCGCTACAACAACCTTTGTGTCCTTGGGTGTCTTTTTTATACCTAGAGAATTAATCATGATCTGTATATATTATAAAAAATTAAAATTTTCCATTATGCAATACAATCTAGAACCTGGTAATTATGTAATAAATCCATCAGAAAAAAGCTGGGGAATAGGTCAAATACAATCAATTATAAAAAATAAAGCCACAGTCAATTTTCAGCACTGTGGTAAAAAGGTGATCAATCTAGAATATGTCAGCTTGGAAAGAGTAAAAAATGGATAATATAAACTTAAAAAATATTGCTGAGAGCTTAATCGAAACTTTTAATCTAGCAGGTAAAAAATCTATTGAAATTGAAAAACGTGGTTTACAGGTAAAGAAAAAAGAAGATGGATCGCCAGTTACAAACGGGGACTTGGAAGTTAATGATATAATTACAAAAAAAATCAAAGAATTGACTCCTAATATTCCCATAGTCTCTGAGGAAACAGTTGATTTAAAAAAGAAAAATAATTTTAAAACATATTGGTTAATTGATCCAATTGATGGGACCAAAGAATATATCGCTGGGAGAGATGATTATACTTTAAATGCTGGACTAATAATTGATAAAAAACCTGCTGTTGGCGTTATTGGAGCTCCAAAAAAAAATAGAGTTTTTTATTCTTTTGGAAAAAAAAATTCATTTATGATTGAAAATAATAAAAAATTTATATTAAATTGCAGAAAGAAAACTCCAGACAATCAAATAATTGCATTAACAAATGGTTTAAATCCACCAGAAATTGTTTTGAATAAGTTAAAAGAATTAGGAGTAACATCATTTAAAAAATTAAGTTGTTCTTACAAGTATTGTGTAATCGCTACTGGAGAATTTGATATTTATGCTGACAAAGTGAGAGCAAATGAATGGGATGATGCAGCAGGACATGCAATAGCTGAACATGCAGGTGCTATAGTGACCAGTTTAGAGAATGAAAAATTTCAATATGGAAAAGAGGATTATAGAAATCCCACTATTTTAATAAGACGAAGTAATAATTTAAATGTTTAAAACTATTTCTATAATTATTTTGTCAGTAACTTTTTTTGGGGTTTTATTTTTTATACTTGTAAGAAACTCACTAAAAAAGAAATTAGATGATATCATAGAAAATCAAAAAAAAGATAAGTCAAATAATTTTGATTAATTTATTAAATTCTTCGATCTCGAGATTAAGAACTCTTTTAGAAAGTTCAAAACTAAATCCAGCTCGAGCTAAAATTCCCATATCTTTTTTATAAAACAACTCTCTGTTAGCAGTAGGTCTAACCACCCCGATTCTTCTTCTCTTGCAAAGTTTAAGGGCTGAAACAAAATCTGGTTCGATCTTATCCTTCTTAATTTTATCTATACTTTTTTTTATAAATTGAGTGTCAATTCCTTTATGCCTTAAAGACTGGTTGATTTTGTTTAAAGAATATCCTCTTCTTAAAAACATTCTTGCCTTTGAGTCTGAATAAAATTCATCATTAATTAATTTATTTTTTTCTAAATTTTTTAAAATTTCATCAATTAAATTTGTTATATCTTTCTTTGATCTTGAGCTTTTAAATTTTAACAAATATTTTTTTAAAAGATAGGTTTTCAATTGTTGTTTGGAAGGGCTATATTTTTCAAGATAAGCATATGCCAGATCCTTTAAATTAGTAGACAGATCATCAAAATCTTTTTTATTTATTATGGGATTCATTAAACTAATATACTATATTATTTTGGATGATAAATAACCTTGAACCCTATTTAACTTATGAGAATATTTATCTAGTCGCTAACTGGGGAGTAATACCTTTTTGGCTAATGTTAATATTCATTCCTAACAACGGTGTGACAAAGTTTTTTGTTCATTCAGTAGTAACGCCATTATTACTTGGGGTTGCCTATGTCTATATTGGATACAAAATTTACTTAGAGGGTAATATTTTTGAAGTTTTTAACCTCTATTTTGGTTTAGAAAATCTCTACACCATATACTCAAATGAAACTTTTTTACTTATCTTTTGGTTACATTTTATCTCTATTAGTTTACTTTTAGGTTCTTGGATATCAAGAGATGGTCAAAAATATATGATCCCAAAAATTTTAATAGCTATTTCTTTAATCCTAACTTATTTTTCTGGACCCATTGGAATAGTGTTTTACTGGTTTGTAAGGATCTTCTTTTCAAGAAAAATTGGTTTTAATGATTAAGCCCTTTGAATTTTATTTTGATTTTATAAGTCCTTATTCTTTTTTAGCACATAAAAAAATAAGAAAATTAGAAAAAAAAGAATCTATAAAAGTTAAATATAAGCCTATACTTTTAGGTGCACTTCATAATCTTCATGAAATAAAAGCTCCAGCCTTTATACCTTCAAAAGCAAAATTTATGATTAGAGATTGCAAATTAATTGCCGAAAAAAGTAAAATTCCATTTAAATTTAATTCTTATTTTCCAATAAAAACTGTTAATCTAATGAGAGGAGTTTTTATTGCTGAAGAAGACGATTTTAAAAGTTACTATATTGACAAAATTTTTGAAGCTTTTTGGAAAGATGGTTTAAATCTTAATGATCAAAATATAATTGATAAAGTTTTGAAAAACATAAATATTAATCCAAAAACTTTCTTTTTAAGAGCTTCTAGTCAAAGTGTAAAAAATCTTTTAAGAAAAAAAACTACTGAAGCTTATGACAAGGGTATATTTGGGGCTCCAACTTTTTTAATAAATAATAAAATATTTTGGGGTCAAGATAGACTCGAATTTGCAATAGCAGAGGCAAACAAATAGATTATTTTTTTTCTTTCTCTTCTATTTTTGCTCCTGCTCTTTTCAAACCTCCAAAACCTTCTCTGACATGAGCAACATTTTTATAACCCATATCATTCAAAGATTTTGTTGCTAGCGCAGATCTAAGGCCGGCTGCACAAAATAAAACTATTTTTTTAGTTTCTCCGAATTTTTCTGGCTTATAATAAGGGCTAGTTGGATCCAGCCAAAATTCAAGCATACCTCTAGGAATGTGCATGGACTCTTTTACGGTTCCCTCTTTCCAGATTTCTCTTATGTCTCTTATATCAATTAAGGTACATTGGTTCTTCTCCCACAATTCTTTTGCAATATTTGGCTCTAAAGTCTCAATTTTAAGCATTGCTTCAGCTACTAGCTCTTGAGAGGATTTTATTTTCATAATACAAATACTTATATACTATGATTTAGTTAGTTACAAAAATTATGAAGAAAATTCAAAATAATAAAAAAGGAATATTATCAAAATTTTTTGTTAAAATCTGTCGATTATTTGGCTATGAAATTATTGATCAAAGCGATTTTTCAGTACCGACTTTAGGAAAAGATTTAAATGACAATTTAAGCATACCAGGTAAAAAGTCAATTACTGTTCCATTAGGCGAAATCAAAATTACTCGAAATATAAAATCATTTCATGTAATTGTTAAAACATGCACAAGTGTTAATCTAGTAACTCAGAATAAAAGTAGGATTTTTGAAAAAAATAAATCTGAATACACTTTTAAAACAATAAATTCTTTAATCAATAGCTTAAAGTATGTTGCTAAGACTATACAAAAACTTCCTATTAAAATAACAATTATAGATCATAATTCTCAAAAAAATGATTTGAAACTAATTGAGAACAAACTGAAAAATTCTGGGATTAATTTCAAAATCCTTAATTTAGATTTAAAAGAATTCTCTGAAAAAATTAAAACTTTGGATAAAAACAATCTTGATATTGAAAAAAATATGAAGTCTACAATGTCAAGTATATACAAATCATTTTTGTTGGCAAAAGAAGATGATAATGACCTAATTTATTTCGTAGAAGATGATTATATCCATGAAAGGGAAAGTTTGATTGAAATGCTGCTTACTTATGAAAAATTATCATCACTCTTTAAAAATGAAATTTTTCTATGTCCAGTAGATTATCCATATTTATATAAATCCCACTCTAAAAGTGCGATTTTCCTTGGCCATAAAAGGCATTGGAGAACTGTTAATGAATCTCTTTTAACTTTTATGACTAGCAAGAAAATGATTGAGAAATATTGGGAAAAATTAATTACTATGTCTGAAAAAGAACACTCTCCATTTGAAACTCCTTTGCACGAGATTTACGAAAAAGAAATTTGCTTATCTCCAATACCGTCTTTGGCAATGCATTGTACAAATATTAATTCAGTATTCGGATTGTCGCCTAATGTTGATTGGAAAAAACTTTGGGATGAAAATTAGTTTCTAAAACAATTTGAGCCCAAGGGGGTAAACCTCAGGGCTCAAATGTTTTCCATACGAGATATATGAGAAAATTTTAATCTCTTATACCGTAAGCTACTACTCCTACTTCGGATTTATCAGTACCAAGCCTTTCTGCTTCTTTACTGATTCTAATTCCAATAGTTGCTTTCATTATTGACCATACAATGTATGAAACTACGAAAACAAAAATTACTACTGAAATTGTTCCGAGGAACTGTGAGCCAAAACTTACGTCCGAGTTTGTAAATGGAACTGCTAATGTACCCCATACTCCTGCAACAAGGTGTGCAGGTATAGCACCAACAACATCATCAATTTTAACTTTGTATAATAATTTTGTTGAGTAATACATTAACACTCCAGCTATTGCTCCAATTACGATTGCAGCAAGCGGACTCGGTGCCAAAGGTTCGGCTGTTATACCAACAAGACCAGCAATTGCTCCGTTGAGCATCATAACTACGTCTGTTTTACCACCATGAAGTCTTGAAACGACTGCAGCGGCCATTACTCCACCACCAGCGGCTAAGTTAGTATTTATGTAAATTGTTGCAACTGCACTTACATCTTCGAGAGTACCAGCAGCTAATTGAGATCCTCCATTAAATCCAAACCAACCTAACCAAAGTATAAATACTCCAAGTGTTGCTAATGGAATTGAAGAAGCCGCAAAAGGTGCCATGGCTTTAACGCTACCTCCTGATGTAAACCTTCCAGATCTAGCTCCTAATACAATCGCGCCTGCAAGAGCAGCGGCTCCTCCAGCGGCGTGTACTAACGTTGAACCAGCAAAATCTGAAAATCCTGCAGCGGATAACCAACCGCCACCCCATTGCCAGCCCATTTCAATTGGATAAATAAATCCAGTTAAAATCGCAGCAAATAAGAAGAACGGCCAAATTTTAATTCTTTCAGCTAAAGTTCCAGAAACTATTGACATTGTTGTTGCGCAGAAAACCATTTGGAAAAACCA
>MDTB01009908.1_pt1 | contig 11474 bp, 12 predicted proteins | sample 811161 | NCBI WGS metagenome assembly MDTB01 (sample SAMN05326650, study PRJNA326480) | marine metagenome | isolation source: seawater | place: Mediterranean Sea | collected 2009
AACATGGGGAGTAATTATTATTTTATCTGAAAACCTTGACATCTCTACCAATTTACTTTTTTCGAAATCTCCAAATTCGTCTGTTATCACATCAGTTCCATACCCATGAAGGTGACCATCACCAATAGATTTTATTATTGAATCTTCGTCCACTAATTCACCTCTTGATGTATTGATTAAATAACTTCCTTTTTTCATCTTGGATAAGAACTCTCCATCCACCATTCCACGAGTATCATCTGTGACATGAACATGAAGAAACACCACATCAGATTCCTTTAGTAAATCATCCATCGGAACACCTCTGGCTGTAGTCACGAAAACATTAGGGTCATAACCTAATAAATTTACTCCCCAACCGTCAAATAACCGACACATAATTTTACCAAGTCTTCCATATCCGACAACACCAATAGTCTTACCCTTAACTTGGTGTCCTACAAACGGCTCATAATCCCAACCACCTTTTTTTACATGGTCGAAACCACTCGGTATTTTTCTTAACAATGACATCATCAATCCAAACGCTAATTCAGAGGTTGAAGGTAAGTCATTTATTAATTTGTAATCTTCTTTCAAAGACCAAACCTCGATATTGTTGGAGTTACAATAATCTAAATCGATATGATTTAAACCAGTTGAAGCAGTATTTATAACCTTTACATTGGTATATTTCAATACATCTTCGTCTAAAATAAAATTTTGTTTGTTAGGATTTGTAAATAAATAGTAGGCAGCTGTCTTGATTAACAATTTATTTAGCTCTTCCTTTGTAACATTGGGTTCATAATATAAATCAGTTATATTTTTATTAGATTCGAGGGATTCATAGACACCATCCAAGTGTTTAATCGGTGTAATACATACTATTTTCATGTTAATAATTTTGCTAACTCCAAGTCTATAGGTTCATCAATATTTATTGTTCTTTCTTCTGGCATTATATATGCTAGAGTATTTTTATCGTATCGAGTTTCATGTGTATGTAAATGATTCCAAGTCATAGCGTATATAGAACCATTTCGAATATAGGCTGGTGGACTCAAGTCTTGTCTTCTTGTTTCAAGTTCTTCAGGAAAAACATCATTCATTTTACCATCTTCATTTAAAAATTTAAGTCTTGATGGGTGATAGTCCCACACTCTAACAACAGAACATACAGTTTCCGATTTTGATTCTTCAATTTTTTCAATCACACCATCGATATCCTCTTGGGTCTTTAGTGGGTTAGTGCACATGATTTCAACCACATAGTGAGGTTTGTCCATGCCCTTTAATACCTCTAAAAGTCCATCAGATGATTTTTGTGTATCACTAACTGGTTTTCTTTCAAAATAAGTCTGTCCAATCTCAGAACAAAAATCTTTGATTTCATCATCGTCTGTGCTCACTATGTAATGGTCAATATACTTACTTTTGTTTACTTCATCGATTGTATATTGTAATAGTGGTTTACCATTGATATTAGTTATATTTTTTCTTGGGACTCTCTTCGAACCACCTCTGGCTAAAGTCAAACCAAGAACTTTTTTTCCATTAATCATTTAATAGTCCTTTAACATTTTTAATATAAACATCTGTAGAATTAAAATTTATACCACCTTCAATCGTATTTCTAATGAACTGTTCGTCTCTACCAAGACTTATTTGTTCATCTACTTTTTTTATTATATCATCCTTACCTAATTCTATTAGTCCTCTAAAATCGGCAAAATTTCCAACTATACCCGCTCCATTTATTAATATTGTTGGTATACCTTTTTGTATTGATTTGAAAGCGAAGGTAGATGGTGCAGAAATTACCAACGATGACCCACATATCAACTGATTATTATCAGGAAAATCCATAATGATATCATAATCTAATTCATTGGGTATGATACTTTGTAGATAATGAAAGTCATTCTGTGGATATGGATTATCAGCCCGGCCTTTTAATTTGAACACCACTTTTTTATTATACTTCTGTTGAAGTTCAACAAGTTTTGTTTTTATTATGAATTGTTCATCCACCATAACTCTATAAAAACTCGGTATTTTACCAGCTCGATTACCTAAAAAGTTAACAATTACAAAGATAAAATTATCAGTTCTGTCATAATATTTTAATTCATCATTAGATGGTATACCACCACTCAATATATAATCATTTGGATTGTGGGATTTTTTTTCTTTGATACCAAATACTGATGCTCTATTAAATGATTTTCCAATAGATTTTGGTATATGGCTTCTATCTAAATTTCCATCCAATGAACTCCACCAATTTCCATGAACATTTCCAATCATTGGTATTCTATTCTTAACCTTATTGTAAATATACCAAACTCCATGACGGTTTCTATCATCATCATAAATAATTAAATTGTATTTATCTAAATCAAGATTTTGAATTACTTCACATGGATTTTCATTTCGAGCACCATATTGTTCAATAGATGAGTGTCCACCATCATATATGTTATCGAAATATTTGTCATATTTTTCGTGAAATAGTTTTCTTGGGTCATCATTTCCATACCAAGATAAATCATTACTCATCTCATTGATTTGTAACAAATCTATACGACTTATCTCTCTTAATTTTGGGATAATTGGATAGATTCTCTCTCCAACTCTCGGAACAGTCGTGATGAATAAAATCATATATCGAAACTCTTTAATGGGCCATTCATGGGGTCATGATTATAAAATTCATTTAGTAATGTCCCTTCATAATTTCCCTTGACAGATTCAAATGTAGTCCTATCGGCGTAATCAAATCCCCATCTTTCCTTCCAAACATCAAGATGTCCCCATTTACCATAAAAATGTTCTCTGACTTCACTATTGTTACCACTTACTTGTGCTTCTTCACCATCTTTCTCAATGGTATAAGTTTTTGCTTCACCTAATGACGGTGATGAACGAGGTAATCCAAATTTTGGTTTCAGATATTGTTCGTGTGCTAGTGTAAATTGTGGAAGACATATATTATGAACATTGTTATATAAGAATTGAAAACAAATATCATCCCAAGCGTGAAAGAAATGATATTGGTCACTTGGTTCAATAAATTTTCTATATTGTGAAATGTTAAACATACCAACATCCCACTTTGTAGATTCAACTGAAAATGGTTTTCTAAATCTGTCATCAGTTTCTAATCTTGCTCTACTATCCCCATGATGTGCGGGTCTATAATACATACCACCAGCCTGTAGTGGTGCCCTACACAGGTGCCCTAAGTATTTGTTATCGGCAACCCAAGAGTTTATCTCTAAATCATTATGTAGAACATTAAAACCAACTACACCAAATTCCTTCATTTTTGGTTTAGATACAAACTCATTCAATTCTGTGAAAAAATGTTTTCTCTTTGGATAACAATCATGTGCGAACCATATTATCCATTCAATACCTTTTGGTTCATAGAAATTACAGGCAGTGACAAAGTTCAACTGCATTCCCCTATCTTCTCTATCCATGTAAGTTATCCCATTCTCCTCACATAATTTTTTACCTATTTTTTTATTTTCTTCTGTTGAATCTTCATCTATGTTCAGAATTTCGAAATTTTCGGTATCGACCATACCAATCCAATTCTCGAACATATTGTAATTATTACGACTCGTAAATACTAAACCAATTCTTTTACCCATTACTTCTCCAATTGTGTGAAAAAATTATTGAACACATCTACCACATGGCGTCTTGCATACTTATCAATGTGTGGATGTGAACCTATGAAAAAACTATTATCTGTGATGTAGTTTGCGTTCTTCAAGTCACCTTGAACTTCAAACTTCTGACCGACCATAAATGTTTGTCTTGATAAATTACCTGCCATTACAGCACGAGTTTCAATTCCATTTCTCTCTAAATAATTTACTAAAGATTTTCTGTCGAATTTTTGTAACCAACCTTCCTTAATTGTTATTGTATAACCATAGTAAGTATGAACACCCAATTCATGAGTATATGGTAGTTGTATATAATTATCCCACTTAGACAGGTGAGTGGTATAAAATTTAGCAATTTTTATTCTTTCCTCATTAAGTTTATCTAATTTTTTAACTTGTGGTATACCGAATGATGCATTTATATCAGTCATCCTAACATTATATCCTATTTCTTCAAATGCATATCTTTCATCAAAATCTTTTAGGTCTCCATTTGTATAATAAAATCTTGGTTTACTTTTATCATATTGTTTCAGTCTTCCAAATTCTCTCGTGGAGTGTAATAAGTTATACAATTCTTCATCATCAGTTAAAACCATACCACCTTCACCTGTTGTGATATTATGAGCTACAAAAAAACTGAAACACGATAATGTTCCAAATGAACCCATTTTCTTACCATTCCAAGATGCACCATGAGCCTCACAACAATCCTCTAATACTGGTAAGTTATTTTTATTTGCTATTTCCATGACCGTTTCCATGTCTATTGGACATGCTAATGTAGGAACAGTCATAATCAAACCAGTTTTATGGTCAATCGCTTTTTCCATTTCTTCAATGTTAATATTGTAAGTATCTAAGTCAACATCAACAAATTTAGGTACCAAACCAAGTTGTAGTATTGGCATTGCAACTGTAGCAAAAGTTGTTGCGGGAATGATTACTTCTGAACCTTTTTTAAGTCGGCCTGATTTTAATAATACCGTTAATGCCAGTAAGTTTGCTGATGAACCTGAATTACAGGCAAGTCCATAATTTGTTCCAATATACTCAGAATACAATTCTTCAAATTTTTTAACTTTAGGTCCTTGTGATAAACCCAAATCTAATATTGTTCCTATTGCTCCTCTGAGTTCCTCATCTGAATAACAAGGCCAACCTACTCCGACTTTATCCTTCCCAATTTGAAAAGGTTTGGGTTTAAACTCTTCTTTACAATACTCTGAAACTAAGTCAAGAATCTTATCTTTCATTTACCACTCCCTATCTTTATACCAATCATATGTTTTTTCAATACCATAATCAGTAGAATATTTTACTTTATAACCTAATTCTTTAATCTTGTCTATATTTGGACATCTTCTTTTTACACTACCATTTGGTGCTGGTTGAACATCAAAGTCAAAGTCTACTCCTGCTAAATTAAGTAACCTTTCAGCCAAATCAATAATTTTAATTTCTTCATGGTCATTCCCAACATGATAAGTTTCCCCATCGGTTTCGTTTGACTCTTGTATCATTACTAATGCTTCAATCACATTATCTATGTAACAAAATGAACGAGTTTCACTTCCACCATAAATTTTAAAAGGATTTTCACCTTTATTGATACGATTAACAAATTGGGGGATGACATGCTCAAAACCCATTCTCGGCCCGAAAAAGTTATGGGGTCGAACTATGGAAAATTTATTGAAATCATATTGTGTCTTATAACTATTGAAGGCAACTTCACTTGCCAACTTTCCAGCTCCATAACTCCATCTTACATTGGAGACATCATCAACCGATAAAGGTATGGATTCCGGTGTTGGAATTGGAAAATCATCTTTCATCATTCTCATAGTCCCTGCATAAGCTTCACAACTACTTGTATATAAAATTTTTCCTTTATCTTGGGTGACAATCCAATCTAACATATTGATTGTTCCGACTACACCAACACGAAATACATCTACGGGTCTATTATAAAAATTTGCCGTTCCATTAATAGCTGCTAAATGGTAGATGTCATCGAAATGATTTTTAGGTAAATCATCAAATAACTTTTTAGAAGTAATATCACCATTAATAGTCTGACAATTTTGATGTGATGTGATTCTTAAATAATCTTGGTCATTGTATTCTCTTGCAAAATTATCTATAAGAGTCACACTATATTCATTGTCTAATAGATATTTGGTAAGGTGTAGACCAACAAAACCTGCACCACCAGTCACTAAGACATTTTTCATATTTCTTTCCTCATTCCCTCAGGAACCTTTGCAACAAATTTATCATTTTCATCTAAAATAGTTTCAAATAATTTTAAATCCAAACCTAACTTTTCAACTAAATATTTCATCGCTCTTGTATCTTTAGGTAAACACATACCACCAAAACCACCAAATTCTTTATTTACATTCAAATAATGTCCCTCTTGTATACCATGAAGTAAAAAAGAATCCTTAACCACATCATAATTAGCATCTAATTCTTGACATATCTTATAAAAAGTATTAGCGAATACAACCCTCATCGCCTTGTAAGTATTAGAAAAATACTTTATCAACTCGGCTTCAATTACGGTAGACTTAATTTTATGTGTAGGTAAGTTACCATGAGATTCCTTAATCAATTCCCAATTTTCCTCACTATTCGTTCCAACCAATAATAATGAATTGTGATTAATAAAGTCATCAGTTGCACATCTCTCTCTTAAAAATTCAGGAACAAAACACAAGTTCAAGCCCGTTTCTGTTCTCAATCTTTCTGTCGTTCCGGGTTCAACTGTGCTCTTTATAGCTACAATACCTTCATATTTTAAATCTCGGAGATTCTTAACCACTTCTTCTACAACTGATATATTACATGAACCATCATCACTTGAATTTGTTGGGACACATATATAACATATTTTTGTATCCATGACATCAGATAATTCAGTATGTAATTTAATATCATGGGGTATCACCTCATGTCCTACTTTTACGAATCCATCTCGGACAGCGGTACCAACCACACCCAAACCTACAATTCCTACTTTCATTTTCTTGCTCCTTCATAGTTTTCAATAAACCAATTGACTGTTTTTTCAATACCAACATCAAATGGTGTAAATTTTACATCAGGTAAATAAGATAGTAATTTAGAATTATCAGATTGTTTTCTAAATTGACCATCAGGTTTTTCACTATCCCAAACCACATTTCCTTTATAATTCATTTTTTCTACAATAGTATCTACAGCATCCTTGATAGAAATCTCCTCAGCGTTAGATAAAATTATAGGTTCACTTTCATTGTAATTGTCTAAAGACCACTCTAATAAACCTGCAACATCTTCTGCAAATATGAACTCTCTTAATGGTTTTCCACTACCCCACACTACAAAATCTTCTTTATTTTGTTTTGCTAAATAACATCGATGAATCAAGGAAGGTATTGCATGACCTGTTTCTAAGTTGAAATTATCATGAGTTCCATAAATATTTGTTGGTATTACACAAATGTAATTCACACCATATTGTTCTCTGTAACATTCTGTTTGAACATCTAACATTCTTTTTGTGTAGGCGTATCCATAATTTGATTTATGTGGTGGGCCTAAATGAACCTTCTTCTCTGTCAACGGATAATCAATAGGGTCAGGAAATACACAAGTGGATAAAAACGATACCAACTTATCTACACCAACTAACCTTGACGCCTCCAATGTATGTGCGTTGATTAAGGTATTTTCGTAGTAGAAAGTTCCTTTTGCCGCCATATTTCCTGCAACACCTCCGACTTTTGCTGCACAATGTAATACATACTTTGGTTTAACTTTTTCAAAATACTCAATAGTTTGAACCCAATCTCTAAGGTCACAATCTTTTGAGGACATTTTTATTCCTCTTGAGATTGCCGTTCCAACCATACCAGAACCACCTGTTACTAAAGTATCACTCATTTACTTCTCCTTTAAATAATCCTCAAGGTAAATATATTCATAAGAATATTTTTCCGAGAACATTTTTATATTACTGTTTGGAAATTGTTTTATCAAGGACTGAACATCATCATCAGTATAATTTCTAACTGGTGGTGTAATATCATGTCCCCAAGTAACATTCCATTTCTTACCAAAGTTTTTCTCAGCTAAAGTAGGTATCCTTAAATGAGATGTCTTTTGGGTTTTATGTTTTCTCCCTTCCACCCTTAATGGATGTTGATACTCAACCTGTGGAATCCATAGGTTTATCATATCGTGCGTCAATGATTCAAGACAAAAATCCTCATCCGCTAAAACTGACCAATTACAAAATGTAGTTAAGGGATAAAATTCTAAAACATTCTTCATCGGTATTAAACATACATGGTGGAAAGGTGCCCAAACCACACAAGTTTTTTTGGGCCAATCTAAATTATTTATATCTTTGGTATGTGCCTCAAAACCAAATCTTCTAGCAAATCTATCTTTATGAACTCCGAATCTCATAGAATTACTCCAGCACAAATCTTGTTTATAATATCCAACATTAGTGAATGATGACCAACCCAATTTATCTTCTTGAATATCTTTAGTTTCCTCAAGATAAACCTTATAAAAATCTTTTGTATCTATTGCTAAATCATCATGAGTTTCCATCAAAACCCTAAATTCATCTTTACAATCTTCAACAAACATATTGAAGTTATCTGCCCAAGACCCATACTCTTTTTGCTCAACCAACTTATATATCTTGTCTTTGATTAACATTTCATAAATTTGTCTCGTATTTTCAGGATGACTCTCAGAACAGACTATATAGTATTGGTAATCATCTATACCAATATTTTGTTCAATACTATTTACACAATCAATTATATTTTCACCTCGAGCACTGATGTAACCACTATCTATATAAATAACCAATTCTTTCATACTACAATCCTTTTGTTAGGTAACCACCATCAACATAAATATCTTGTCCAGTCACATAAGATGATGCAGATGATAACAGATAAATTATTGTTCCAACCAAGTCTTGTGGTTCTCCCCATCGACCAAGTATCGTTCTGTCTTCTATCCTTTTTCTATTGTTTTTCCAACCATATTTGGTCATATTAGTTTTGATATAACCTGGCCCAACATTATTAACTCTAATATTATACCTACCTAAATCCACTGCCAACGATTTAGTTAATTGTTTCAATCCACCTTTCATTGTGACATAAGCAGGATTATTAGGAAATCCTAATTCAGAATTAAGACTTGTAATATTAACTATCGAGCCACCATTGTTTAACATAAATTTTGACGCCCTTTTGGACAATTCATAAGGTGCCTTTAAATTGACCTTATAAGTCTGTTCCCAATCCTCATCGGTATACTCGAATAAATCATTCCCTTTTGTTATACCAGCACAATTTACTAATCCATTTATTTCACCTGACATAGTATGTGATGCGTTTCCATGAGATATTGCTTCTTTTATTAATCTATCAAGGTCATCATTATTTGTTACATCATATTCAGGTAAATCTGCTCTTATTACTATTGCACCATACTCTTCCAATCCATCCGATATGGCTGAACCATTTCCGCCATTTGCACCAGTAACGATAATAATTTTATCTGTGAGAGAAAAAATCAACTCAATACCTCGACCAGTTCAATTAAAGTCCCATCAAAATCCCTACAAAAACATACTTTTGCCCCACCATCAGGTGAGATGGCTGGTTTGGCATTGAATATCAATTCCATATCTAATAAGTCTCTATAAGTTTCGTCTAAATTATCAACTGTCATCGCAAAATGAGACACACCAATATCAACAATTGGTCTTAAAGTTTCCAATGGTTGTGGATGAGATTCATACTCCAACAACTCAATCATACCACCAACGAAGTCCTTTAATTTGACCGTTCTGACAACAATATCATCTATGCCAGATAAACCATCTATGAACTTTCCTTGTTCAATCTCATCCCATACGACCTGAAACTTAAAGTAATCTCTATACAATTTCAAAGACCTTTCCATGTCTCGAACTGTAATTCCAACATGCCTAAAACTATAACTCATATTACTGAAATCCTATTCATTCTTGATTCCTCGATAAACATTTCATTGTTGTATTTGGATGAAAATAAAATATATTCTGCCACTTCTTTTGGGTCTAAGAAAGTGTTAAAATCTTGACTCGTATCCGTTTTACCCATTTTAGTTTTTATTGAACCTGGTGAAAACATTAATGACCGAATATTATATTTTTTAAATTCTTTATGTAGTGAACGATTTAGTCCTAATAGTGCATGTTTTGATATACAATACAAACCTGATGTAGGTGAGCCATTGTAGGATGAGGAAGAACCCACATTTATTATGAGACCACCATCTTCCTTCATTGATTTAAGGCATCTTTTGGTTATCATAAATGGAGACTTAACATTTACATTCATACTATAATCAAAATCATCTTGGGTGGTCTCCTCCAATGTTTTAATTAAAAATACTCCAGCACAATTAATCAGTATATCAACATCATCAAAGGTCTCATCCCATAATAAACCATTCACCTCTGATGTGTCTCCTAAATCACACCTTATAATATCACATTCTATACCTTCGATATCCGAATTAGGACTCACTATAGCAGTTATTTTACAATCAAAAGATAAGAGTAATTTAATCATTTCTCTACCTAAACCACCAGCTCCACCAGTGATGACTACTTTTTTATTTTTATAAAAATCTATCATTTTGTTAAAATATACAATCCTTCTGAACCTGAATGTCCTTTTACATTATCATATTGTGATGATTTTTTCAACCAATCTATTAATATAGGGACATTTGAATTATCAAGTTTGGCATCTCGTAAAGCATTCGTTAATCTTTTTTCTAAATCAATTACCATTCTCTTACCATTTCCCCTTGAAAAATCAAATGTATGCCATTCTAAATCCATATCTAATTTATGTGCAAACTCTTGAAAATCAAATGGGGAGAAGAAATTTATATCCGTCAAGGACATGGGGACATCAAATAGTATTTGTAGAGTCATCCAAATATATCCTCTTATATTTTGATGTGTTGGTGATTCAATAACTAATTTACCACCCTCATCCAATAAATCATATAACTTAGAAACTGCTTGAAATGGATTTTCAATATGTTCTAAAACTCCGACAAGAGTTATGACATCATATTTATCAGTAATATTTTTATAATCCTCTACCTTAAATTCAACATTATCTCTATCATTTTTTTCATTAGCTAATTTAATTGCTTCATCCGAGTAATCGATACCCAACACAGATTTAGCACCAAGTTTTGAAATTCCAATACACACATCACCTGAACCACATCCCACATCTAATACTTTCTTGTCTTTGTAGATTTGTGGAGATAAAACTTGTTGGTGTATCTCGATAGGTTCAAACGACCAAAAATTATTTTCACCATTAGCAAAAACATCATCGTAGACTTTTTTCAAATCTTTATTCTTTCTCAAAATGTCTCCTTTACTATATAACTTGGATACTGACAATATGGAAACTTTTTTATTTCTACATCCATATCTTTGAAGTAATCATCAACAGCAGTGGTTTCACCTGTGAATTTACCATAATCATCTAAAATTAGAATACCACCCTTTACTATTCTTGGCCATAAGTATTCTAAGGTTGTTACTGATGGTTCGTAAATATCAGGATCTAAATTTAGTAATGAAATTTTAAGTGAAGGTTCCTTTTCTATATACTTTGGAATGGTTTCACATATATCACCTTTAATCAATTCTAAATTTTCATTTACCCCTTTATCATCTAATATTTTTCTCAACTCTTCGACATCAATACTATT
>MDTB01096697.1_pt1 | contig 11473 bp, 14 predicted proteins | sample 811161 | NCBI WGS metagenome assembly MDTB01 (sample SAMN05326650, study PRJNA326480) | marine metagenome | isolation source: seawater | place: Mediterranean Sea | collected 2009
ATCTTTTGAGTAAAATGATACGTCATTTATAATTTTTTGATATCCACATATTTGATTTTTTATTCTTAAACGATATTTCATGATGTTATTGTTTCTTCACATTATATATTTTAAATATTATCTTATATATTATGCCAGAGTTTTTTGAAGTAAAACGTATTAAAGACTATTTAATTGATTCAGGAATATCTGGTGATTTAATTTATGATTTTAAATTTAAAAATAATGGTAATCGAATTCTTAAAAACTCATCAATAGATTCTTTTAAAACACATTTGATAAATAATCATATATGTTTTATTAAAACAAAGGCTAAATATACGTTATTCGGTTTTAAAAAAGGGTCTTTTTTAATTCATTATCGATTTACTGGAATTCCTCATATTCGAGGTGTACCCTATGGAGATAGGCTAAAGACAATTTATAGCTTACCAATTCTGAACTTAAAAAAGGATTATGTGCGATTTTCTATTTATTTTTCCTCTGGAAGAATTCTAGACTATTATGACACAAGGTGCTTATCTCACCTCCATTTTCACAAATCATTAAAAAACTTTAATGACTACGAACATATAAAATCACTGCCCAATGATTTGGAGAATTTCAAACCACTCACCTATGCTTCTTTCAAAACTTTATATAAGCACTCAAAATTAGATGTCAAAACCTATTTATTAGATCAAACAAAAGAGCCTTCTGGAATTGGTAATTATCTTGCTAATGAAATTTGCTCATATGCTAAAATCAATCCTTGGCTACTTATTTCATCTCTTTCTAAGATTCAGTATGATAATTTATTTAATAGTGTGAATAAAATTGCTCAATTGTCCACCAAATCATCATCTTATGAATGGTTTAATGTATTTAATAAACTTAATTGTAAAATATGTAATCATGACATTTTAAAAGTTCGACATAAGAAAAATGCACAATCAACTTTTTATTGTCCAATATGCCAGGAATAATATTATTTTCATGATATACTTTCTTAATGCAGCGAATTTTTCTTGAATCTAACCAAATTAGAAAATCATTTGCTATTTTAGATGATGATGTCTATCATCATCTTTTTAATGTTTGTAGAGTTAATGTTAATTCTAAAATTGAATTAGTTGTTGATCAAAAGCGATTATTAATTGTTAAAATAGAGTCAATTGAAAAAGATGGATTTAATTTTATTGTCAGTGATCAATTTAATTTAATTCAAAATCGGACAAATTCTGTACATATACTACAAGCATTACCCAAACAAGATAAACTTTCTTTTGTAAGCAAACTATGTACTGAAATCGGTGTATCTAATATTTATCCTATTATTTCAGATTATTGTGACGTGAAAATTCTTTCAGATTCAAAAATAAAAAGAATTCATGCTACTATTCATAGTTCTTCTAAACAAAGTAAACAGATGTCTATTCCTAATTTTCATTCAATAAATTCTTTAGATGCTCAACTCAAACTAATTAACTTTTCATCTCACTCATTATGCCTAATTGCTCATGAGTCATCTACTAAAAAATTATCAGATTTAATCACTAAAAATATATTTGATGATATTTACATTGCAATTGGTCCTGAAGGAGGGTTTAGTTCAAACGATCTTGATACTTTATATTCATTTGAATTTAAAGATTTTTCTTTAGGATCTTCAATACTAAGAACTGAACATGCCGCTTTTGCAGCGATTAATTACATTGATGGTTATTTATCAAACTTTCCAAAATGTGGTGTTTGATTATTATAAAATTTTTTTAATGCAAATGTTACAGATGTAAATGCTATTTCATCCCATGGTAGATCATCATATTTAACCCATTTTGATTCAATGGTTTCAATACCAGGTGTATGATTTTTGTCTTTACAAATCCCTTTAAATAACATGTAAACTTGTCCAATATGTGCTAGATCATAAATCGTGTGAAGTTCAGTTATTTCTGGATATACACCTGCTTCTTCTTCACATTCTCTTAACGCAGCTTCTTTAAGTGTTTCGTTCATTTCCATAAAACCTGAGGGAACTGTCCAAAATCCTTTCTTTGGTTCAATGGCTCGTTTACAAATCAAAATTTCATCATTATAGATGGGTATTATACCGGTTACAATTTTTGGGTTTTTATAAAAAATAAAATCACAAATACTACATATTTCTCTCTCATGAGTATCTCCCTCAGGTATCTTTTTAATTATATTCTTTTCATGAAAATTACTATATGTCATGGATTTAACCTAAACATATTCCAATTTTTCTTATTTTTTTCATAACATATTCGATCATGATATCGATTTGCTCTCCCTTGCCAAAATTCAAAATATTCTGGAATTATTTGGTAACCTCCCCAGAATTCAGGTCGAGGCACCTTATTTGGGAATTTTTGTTTAAATTCTATAAGTTTTTTTTCTAATTCATCTCTGTCATTAATGATGTCAGATTGATTTGATGCCCATGCAGATAATTGTGAATCTCTTGGTCGTGTATCAAAATATTCATCTGATTCTTTATCACTTACTTTTTCAACAAACCCTTCTATTCTTATTTGCCTTTCAAGGTTTGGCCAAAAGAATGTTGCAGCTATATTCTTATTTAGTGATAATTCTTTGCTTTTTTTACTGTTAAAATTTGTAAAAAATGCAAAACCTTTTTTATCATATTTTTTCAATAGTACGATTCTATTGCTTGGTTTATTTTTATATGATGTTGATATACTCATTGAATTTGGCTCAAATAGTGCATTTTTTTCAGCAAATTCATACCAGTTACCAAATTGGTCAAATGGATTTTCTAATGCACTTTCTTTATCAAATTGATATTTCGTATATTCTTTCCTTGTTTCATTTAAAAACATTATACATTACACCTTTTTTTAATTACTTCTATAATGTGTTGATCTAAACCAAGTGGCTCAGTAACCTCAAATGGTATATCTGGGTATTTTAATGCAATTTCAGCAACCATATTAGGAATATCTCGAATGGCATGTCTTCCTGGTGATAACATATAAGGATGTGCAATAATTTCTGTTGCTCCATTTTTGACACATTTTTCATATGCTTGCTCAATTGTTGGTTCAGCAAGTTCCATATGAGCAGGTTCAATAATTAAGTTTGGACAACTATTTCTCATTAAATCTACTACTTTATCTAAGGCCTCATTTGCAGCTGGATATCTAGATCCGTGGTCAATTATTATTATGCTTTTCACACAATTATATTATCATATATATTTGAAATATCTCAGTTTAATGATGGTATTTTTTAATTTAATGAATCAAAGTATATCAATATTGATTCAAGTTTTAATTTATCAACAGGTGTGGATTTGTCTTTCTGTATATTTTCAATTAGATATTCTGTATATTCAATCGCATTTAAATTCATTGATGTTTCTATAACCGTTAATGGATTCGTTCCGTTATTTACAATTTCTTTCACTAAATCTAAGTTGCCTGTTTCAATTGCTTTTCTAAATTTATATTTTTGTTTATTAAATGAATCTATAGATGTTACATTTATTTCTTTTGGTAATATTGTGTTATTTTTAACATTTTCACTGGCGCTATTTTTACTAACTGAATAACCGCTATTTAACTCTTTATCTTTTTTATTTTCATTAACTATATTTTTAATAGTACTGTTTTTTTTACTTTCATTTTGATTTAAAGTTTTAGTTATATATATCACTTCAAAAAAAATAATGAGTACAACTATTAACAATCCTAAAATGTTTTTTTTATTCATAATTTCATTTTATTTTAATAGATGCATAAAAAAAATAATATTTTTTTTTTACTTTTTAACAACTGAGTACATATTTAAGGCACGTTCTCTCATTTCTTTATAATTGACTATCGGCTTTGGATAATTATCAAGTGTTGGTGGGTTATGGATTTCTTTGTTGGATAAATCAGCCAATTCAGGACAATATTTACGTATATAATCTCCATTAGAGTCGAATTTTTCAGACTGGCTATAAGGGTTGAAAATACGGAAATATGGTTGAGCATCACATCCAGATGATGACGACCATTGCCAACCGCCATTATTTGATGCAAATTCGAAATCTAATAATTTTTCAGCAAAATATTTCTCTCCTTGTCTCCAATCTATTAGTAATGTTTTACATAAAAAAGAAGCGGTTATCATTCGGCATCGATTATGCATTAAACCAGTATTATTTAATTCACGCATTGCAGCATCTATAATTGGAAATCCAGTTTTTCCTTGTGTCCAGGTATTAAACCAACTCTCTTTACCTTCCCACTTTATTTTATCATATATTGGTTTAATTGCTTTTTTGTCACATTCAGGAAAAGTATCACATACCATTTGATAAAAATCTCTCCAAATAATTTCAGATAGCCATATTTTTGAACCAGCTGATGAAAATTGGTTTGCAAATTCAACACATTCTCTGACCGATATACATCCAAACCGTAGATATGGTGACAAATTTGACGTTTGATTTAAACTTGGAAAGTCTCGATTTTGATCGTATTCATGAATAAATTTTTTAAATTTATTCAGCTGGAGAAGTCCTGCTTTTCGTCCTCCTTTTAAAAAACTTTCCCTGTTGTTAAAATTTAACAATTTATACCATCTATCTTCTTGAATACTTGAGCTTTCATTGATTTTTAGAAAATTATTTTCATTTATTTTTATAGCATATTTTAGTTCTTTATCTGTATTTAACCATTTGTTTTTGTATGGTGTAAAAACTGTATAATATCCATCATTATTTGTTTTAATTTCATTTTTTTCATGAATAACTGAATCTTTAGAAGTAATAATTGGAATGTTTAATTCATTTTTTATTTTTTCATCTCTTTTTTTTGCATAAGGTTCGTAATCTCTATTATAAAATAACGCATTAATTTCATATTTATCTATTATATTACTTATTTCTTCACATGGGTTTCCATATCTAACAATTAATGATGAATTATATTTATTTAATTCATTATCAACTTCTCTAATGGAATTCATAATAAATGGAATTCTCTGATCCTCTGCTTTAAGTTTGTTTAAAATGTTTTCATCATAAATAAAACAAATTATTATTTTTTCACATTGTTTGATTGCATTGATGATTGCTATATTATCTTCTAATCGGTAGTCTCTTCGTAGCCAAACAAGTCCTAATTTATAACTTTGCATATTCTTTATTATAAAATCAAACGATATATTTGCCCAAATAATATTTAATTTAATTATGGAAAAACAACACGAACCAATAATTGATCAATATTTAAATGAAATAAAAGGATACAAACTTTTAACAAAGGAGGAAGAAAGGAATCTTTCACATAAGATTCACAATAATGATGAAATTTCTAAAAAGAAATTGATTCAATCTAATTTACGCTTGGTAATTTCTATTGCAAAAAAATATATGGGTAAAGGTTTACCTTTTTCTGACTTAATTCAGGAAGGTAATATTGGATTAATAAGAGCTGCTGAAAAGTTTTCAGCAGGCAAAGATACTAAATTTTCTACTTATGCTACGTGGTGGATTAAGCAAAGAATTAGACGTGCAATTTCTAATCAAGTTAGAATGATTAAAATTCCAGATCATTTATATCATCGTTCTGTAAAAGTTTATGATGATTTATATGTTAAAAAATCTAAAGATCTTGAATCTATACAAAAAAATTCTGATTTAAATAAAAAACAGTTTAATCAAATTTTACAAGTATCTGGACCATTAGTCTCATTAAATTCAGTTATGTCTCATTACGATACACAAGAGGAATACCAATCAACAATTTCAAACCCTATTGATTCAATGCTAGATACCACAAATTATATTGATAAAAAGTCAGATATTTATTTAATAGAAAAATTATTATTAAATTTGACGGAAAAAGAACAAATTGTGATGAGATTAAGATATGGTTTAGATGATCAACGTCCAAGAACTCAAAAGGAAGTTGCTAATTTCTTCAATTTATCATCTGAAAGAATTCGTCAAATAGAATCAGGTGCTATGAAAAAACTTAAAAAAGCATCTAAATCTATTGAATTAAACTAGGGTTATTACAATACATTTGTAGTTTTTTATATGCTTTTGCACCTTCCATACCATCAAAATATCGATGATCAAAAGTACATGTAAGAGGTAAAAATTCTTTGTCTAATACTTTAAAACTTTTTCCAACGCTTAGTGTTACTGAAGATCTAGAAAACGCATAAATAGGCACATGAGCGTATTTGATGTTAAATTTATCTAAAAATGTTATTGTAATTGCACCAAATGGATCATCTGGCAACCCAATTAAGCTTATTGGGATGTTTAATGTGTAATGAAAAAAAGATATAAGCTTTGTAATCACTCGTAGCCAAATGCTTGGTATTAACTGATAAATTTTCCTAGCCCTATTTATTTTCTTATTTTTACCTGTTCTTAGTTCAGATATCTTTTGGTTCCATTCACTTTCTAAAACATCATTATTTTTGGAGTATGCATGGTCAATATAGATCCCGCTTAAATCAAAGTTATTTTTACTTCTTATAACTGCTGGAATAAAAATTCGATTGTCTAATCGTTGTCTAAATTTCCGTCTTATTAAAATTCGATTTAATTCTGGATGTTCATTCATTACTTTTGAAATGATTTTAATAAATAATGGTTTAAACTCTTTTTGATTAGCATTTAGTTTGGTAACGTCTAACTCAAATTCAACGTTTACAGATGGATCCGAGGGGTTACTCCAAGCACCAAGAGCTAGTTTTCTCATGCTAGATATGTTGTTGATGTTTTTATACTTAATTTTCCCCATTTTTTATCTCTTGTGCTAAATTATATCCGCTTGAAAATGCAGATGAAAACTTGAAGCCATTTAACCAATCTCCACAAGCATACAAATTATTTGATGATTTTAAGAAATCTTGCTGAATACTTTCTAGGTGTCCAGCTAATTGTGAGAATTTCCAACGATGACATATTTTTTTTAAAATCAATTCTTCTTTTCGATTATATTTATTTAAAACTTCGCTTACCATTATTCTCTCAACGTCTTCTTTAGAAAGCTCATCAAATGTTTTTGTAGACCATGATTCTTGTGCATGAATTGCATATGTAAACCGTTTTTCCTCTCTACCTGGTTTTTGATAGTCTGCAATTACCTTTTTGATATAAGGTGAGTTGATTATATCTTCATTATATTCGTCAAACCATAAAGGGGATTTCATTTCTAATAATAAAGTATTCACTGCTTGATAATTTATTTTAGTAGCTTCTTTATAAAGATTATCTGATATTCCATCAATTAAATTATATTGAGCGGCGGGTATTGCTAATATCAAATAGTCGAAGCTGTTCCATTCGTCATTTTCGGAACTTATGGTCCAATTATTTGTATAATTTATTTTATTTATCTTAGCTTCAGTTATTAAATTGATTCCTTTTGATAATGATCTAGCAATTGTACTCATTTTAGGCGTACCAACGTATGTTTTATAAGTCATTATCTCATTATTCTTATTTTGTACTAAATCCCATGGCACAATAATATTTGCATCTATTAGGTATTCAAATATTTGATTATTTTCTATTTCATTCATAAAAATGTAAGGAACTCCCATATCGATAGCAATTCCTGTAATTGGATCCCATCTTTTTGATGTACTTCTTCCGCTTACGCCCCTACTCTTATCAAAAAGAGTTACATCATAATTTTCTTTATGGAGTTCGAAAGCACAAACAGTTCCTGAAATGCCCGCACCTATTATTGCAATTTTTTTCATTTAATTATTATATCAATTTTTAATCTAATGGAACATTCAAATCATACCGTTTGTTAAATTTCTTTTTTTATGTAAAAATTCAGTTATTATGACAAATACAAAAGCAATAATTACAACAAATAAAGGGGATATAAATTTAGAACTTTTTGGTGAGGCAACTCCAATAACTGTTGCTAATTTCATAAACTTAGCTAAACGAGGCTACTACAATGGAATAACATTTCATCGAGTAATTGATGATTTTATGATTCAGTGCGGATGTCCAAATGGAAATGGTACAGGAGGTCCTGGATATCAATTTGATGATGAGATTGTGTCTGATCTTAAGCATGATCAACCAGGTGTTTTATCAATGGCTAATGCTGGGCCAGGCACCAATGGAAGTCAGTTTTTTATTACACACGTTGAAACACCTTGGTTAGATGGAAAACATACTGTGTTTGGTAAGGTTGTTTCAGGTGATGATCAAGGCACTGTAAATTCAATTGAACAAAATGATCGAATTATTAATATTTCTATTGAAGGAGAAATTGAACTTTCTGAAGAACAGCAGTTTCAATTCGATGAATGGAATTCCATTTTAGATGATAACGGCTACTAGCCCTTTTTAATTACTTTTGATAAGAATCTAAATTCAAGGAACGACCATATTGTTATTAATGATGAGTATGTCAAAAATACCCATTTCAAACCTGAAACTTGCTCCATGTAAAATAAAACTATGTATGCAATAAGCGTTATACTAATTAACATTCCAAGAATGATTAATTTTTTAGGGATCATCGGGTTGCTTAATGCAAGTATTGATACAACCATCCACCATAATGCTGGTAGTCCACTTATAAATACACGTTGTTCGTAATTTGGAAGCCCTACCGTTAGTAATATTGTTTGCACAAGTTCATTTGCAGTTTGATATGCAATATAAAGTTGATTTACGTACATAGTTAGCTTTAAATGATATACTGCACCTAAAAAACTTCCATATGCACTAAGTAATGATATAAAGAAAACTAATGCAAAGTTTTTTGGTCTTACAATTAGGTAAAAGAATGCTATCAAACCAACTGATAATATTTTAAAAATAATAAAGGATATATTTGTAAATCTAAAATGCCAAATATGTTGTCCATAGTCATTTAGATAATCATTGCTTAAGATTATGTGCTGCAAACTTTCTGGTAAAAATATCGATGAGAAAAATGATATAAAACCAAAAATACCGACAAGAAGGCAAATAATTCTACCAAATATTATGGTGCCTTTTTCTTTTTCTGACATATTAAATTTATCGGTAATTTAAGTATTTTTTTAATTTTTTATTCTATCTCTATCCATATCTCATTTTTTCTAAAGATAGACATTACCCATGGTGAATTATACTGACAAAGATACCATTTTTCTGAATAGGTAATATTTTGTTTGTTTAAATCATTTTTTAAGTTATTTAATTGTTCAGTTGTATTTCTTGCAGAACCGTTAAAAGTTTTGACTGCCACACTTAAATCTTTAAATATTTTAATCGTTACTTTTTGGCTATTAGGCTCAGGAATGATATCTAGTTTATTTGGCATTACAAACATCATGTTCTCTTTATCTTGAATAACTGGAGCTGTCATTGCTATTTTTTGATTGGATTTATTGTTTCCATCAATCATTTTAAACAGTTGTCTAAATGCTTGATTTGAATTGGTATAGTTTGTACTTATTGTTTTTAAGTTTTCATACTTTCTTAACTCAAAACTTTTAAACTTTTTTATTACTTTGTAATTTGCATGTTCGATATTATTTTCAAATAAAAAACCATACGCGGCCCAAAGCCCTAGACTAGCTACAATTATTACACTAACTATTTCATATAATTTCATTTTTTTACCTTTCATATTTTAATATATAGTTACTAACTCTTCTGTTATTGTCGGATGTAATGCCATTGTTAGATCCAGATCTCTTTTTGTAATTCCCTTTTGAACTGAAATTGATAATGCTTGTATAATTTCTGCTGCACCTTCACCTACTATATGAATTCCGACGATCTTTTCATCATGTCCATCCATAATTATTTTCATTAATATTGGTTCTTTATGGTAATCAGTTAATGCTGAAGATAACGGATTAAATGATAATTTTTTAATCGATATTTGTTTACTTCTCTTCTTAGCATCATATTCAGAGACGCCAACTGATGCAGCTTCAGGTAATGAAAAGATTGCAGTAGGGATAATATTAAAAGATACGTGAAATTTATTTTTTGTATACATCATATCTGTCCATTGACGAGCTTGTGCTATAGCAACTGGAGTTAATTGTTCCAAATCAATGCAATCGCCTAATGCAAATACATTTTGGTTTGATGACTGATAATTATTTTTTACAATAATTCCTCCTGATTCTGAACAGTTTACCCCTGCAATTCCACAATTCAATGACTTTGTATTTGGTTGTCTGCCTATGCATTGTATTACTTTATCAGTTTCTATTTTTTTGCCGTCAGACAATGATAGTAAAAAATCTCCATTTTCTTTTTTTTCTATTACATTTGGCATTGTATTATTCAAAATTTTGATTCCTTTTTTTATAAAGCTTTCTTGAAGAAATGATTGCATATCATGGTCAAAACCATTTAAAACACTTTCTTTTCTAATGATGATTGTAACTTCTGTGCCTATAGCATTTAATATTGAACTTAGTTCAGCGGCTATATAGCCGCCGCCAACAATTGCGACTGATTTTGGTTGTTTTTCCCAATTAAAAAACTCATATGATGTATCAGTTAACTCGGAGCCTGTTATGGGTAACTTTTTAGCATTAGCCCCTGTAGCAATTAAAATGTCTTTGGCTTCATAAGTTTTATTATTTATTGATAGTTTTGTTTTATCAATAAACGTTGCTGTGCCTCTTACTATTTTAATACCTAAATCCAGACATTTTTTTTCATGTCTTTCATTTAATTTTTTAATATAATTTGATATTTTTTTTTGTGCAATTTCCCAATTAAAATTTATATTATTAGATGTCCAACCTTGATCCATTGCTATTGCAGAAGAATACTTGTAGTTAGCAATATAATGCCATAATTTTTTAGGTACGCATCCATAACTAACGCAAGTTCCTCCAATTGTATCATTTTCACATAATATTACTTGTTTTCCATAACTAGCCGCACGTTTAGCAGCAACTAATCCCCCAGAACCAGCGCCAATAACAATTAAATCAACCATTTCTTTATACTATCCTTCTTATATCCAGTATTCAATTTTTAACCGTTAAAATTTCATTCCACTTGGTCGTGTAACACGGTGAGACTTTCTTTGGAGCTTCTTTTTTTTGTAAATATCGTTTCATACTAGCAATTTGTAGTGTATCTCTTCCATAGCTATTATTTATGTTATCAAGAGTCGCCATTAATTTATCATTGCTTGTACTCTTTTCTAGAAAACTTAGTTGTTCTTTATCTGAGTCGGTAAATTCTGATAATATAATACCAACTTTTTTATATGAAAAACCGCTTACGTAAATATGCTTTAAGATCATTTTTGCAACTTTAATTATGGTGAATGTATTATCAGTCGATACCATTAATCCAATTGACCGCCCATTTCGGTATTGTGGTGTATTTTTGAAAGGGTTTGTACGAATAAATACGGTAATCATATTACAGTTACTTTTCTGGCGTCTTAACTTTTCGCTTGCTTTTGCTGCGTAACTACTTAATGCTGCTGCAATATCATCA
>MDTB01201035.1_pt1 | contig 11473 bp, 20 predicted proteins | sample 811161 | NCBI WGS metagenome assembly MDTB01 (sample SAMN05326650, study PRJNA326480) | marine metagenome | isolation source: seawater | place: Mediterranean Sea | collected 2009
CCAATAGAAACTAAAATATTTGCATATGGAAAAGAATTATGTTTAAATAATGCTCCAACACAAAATATTGCAATAGATAGATAATTAAGTTTTTTCATAATTTAAATATAATGATTTTAGTATGAAAGGAAAGTTTTAGCCTAATGCTCACAAGAATTTTCACAATCTTCCATTGTCTCAAATTCACCATTTTCACTTTCTATACAACCACTGGGGACAGGAAATATTCCAGGCGTTCCCGCTGAACAACGGTAATGGGTTCCTTCTTGTTCACAACTAAAGAAGAACACAAGGGGTATAAACAGAATCGATAAACTTTTCATACTTCAAGTATAGTGGTTTTAGTATTGAAAAGGAAGCAACATATAAAGCATCTACTAAAGTGGGTGCTTTTATTTTATTATTTGTATTTAATTACGAGGCAATTAAGAATTACTTTACCATCGCCATAATTATCAAATTTTAGAACGGGTTTGTCTATTTTAATATTCATGATATCTATACCTTGCCCATATTCTTCAATTGCGGCCATCATTGCCTTGTCGTATTTAGCTTCTCCAGGCTCTATAACGACTCTTAAGTTTCCCACAACATTGTATGACTTGATCTCATTTTTTATTGATTTTTCGGAAGCGTTAAAGCCTATCTTTCTTTGAGGCGCACAACTAAAAAAAGTTATCATTAAAATTAAAACAAGTGTTCTCATAAAATTGTATTTTATTCAAATATAATAATTTTTAATATTGAAAGGGAAGTGTTAGTCTAATACTCAATTCAGGCTAGGTGATTTTGACAGGCTTGAACCTCCCTATAGTAAAAGATGAAAGTCGTTCAAATACTTTAGCAAATGGTTCGAGATTAGTCCAGTAGGGCAGCAAAAGTTAAAGCATCTACGAAAATGGGTGCTTTTATTTTATAATAGACTTTTTTCTACAAAGCCATTATTATATATGTGTAATTGGAAGCCTTTATTATTTAACGTTTACTTATTTTATTATTTGTTATTGCTTTTTGTCTTGAACATTTAAAACGATTTATTTCAGGATTTCTTTTTTTAAGGTGTTTTTTGCTGGCTCCATTGTTAACACGTTTTCTCCATCTTTTAAATGAAGACGCTTTTAAATTTGACCTCATCAATTTTATAACTCCTCTCTCAGTTAATTGAAACTGAAATAGAATAGCTTCATATGGTGTTCTGTCTTCCCACGCCATTTCAATGATTCTATCAATTTCTTCTGGATTATAATTCATCGAATGTATTTTAATACAGTTTCTTAATTTCTCATATTTATTTTATAATATATTTTTTTTGAAAAATCAAATATATTAATAATCCTAAAGGCATAAGCATTACACCAAAAAACACACTCAATCTAAGTAGCCATATTTTATCATTATTTTTCACACAATTAGCCCATATCCATCTTGTTACAAAAATATCGCCTGCCACCATGTGTGCCCACATTGCTGAAACACCTGCCTTGGTTGACATTCCCTGAGTTAAACCTGCAAAAAAACCGTCTGGATGAGAGCCGCTATTTAAAAAATCGATTAATCCATTTGGGTTTAAGATCATAATTACAAACCAAATGATTATCGGACCTAAAAAAAACAGTTGCTTATCCATAATATTATTTGTTTTTTTATCATAGGGACGTATTAACATTGCAAACCAAAATGGACCGACCCAAATAGTTGATATTAAAAACGAAATTGAATATAAATCCATAATTCTAATTTAGTTTTTTAACTCAGGGTCATTGTCATTTATTTTTGATTGTTCGGCGTTTGCATTGTATATATTGTATAACAAAGTGAACATATAAGCACAAAATATTATTAAGCCAATTATAAACATTAATAAGTTTTCCATTTAATAAATAATTAGTTGTCGTTTTTTCGCTGTCTTATTACAATAGAAAGTGCTAAAATTGAAGGAACCCATATTCCTACAAAGATGCCTTCAAGTTGTTGACCAGAAAACCAGAGGCTTACAGAGTATAAGAATGATAGAAATGCTAATATAACAGGATAATATATCTTCCAGAAATTTTTAATCTTTTTCATATTAATAAGTCAAATTAATTTTTAATTCAAATTCATCATAAATCAGATTGTTTCCGAGATTACTAAAAAATGACCCAGAACCATATCTAACATCATATTTTGCTCTATCTAGAGTAATTTCGGCACTGGCTTTACCGTCTTTAACAGAGGCAGTAAATTCCTCTGTATTAGTAATTCCTTTGATAGTTATTTCGGAGATTATATCATACTTACCATATCCCTTGTGTTTACATTCTAGAATGTCTATTGACGCAATATGATGTTTATTAGTATCAAAAAAATCGGCAGATTTTAAGTGTTTTTCAAGCTGTTCTTTGTATGTTCCTTCAAGATCTGTGCAAAATATTGAGTTCATATCAATGTTAACTTTTCCTGAAACAAGTTTGTTTTCTTCAAAATGGAGATGACCGGATCTAATAGCTATATTTCCTTCATGTGTACCACCAACTTTACTAGCCTTCCAGACTATTGTGCTTTTTTGAGCATATATGTCACTTGTTGTTATATTTTTATTGTGAATGTGAGAAGTTTTTTTATTTGAATCTGCTCTGCAACCACAATTTTCACAAGCAAAAGATGGCATGAATGATAATATGGTTAACAAAATAGAAAAGTAGATAAATTTATTTTGCATAATTAAAATATTGTATAGCTTTATTTCTTCAAAGTTATACAAAATAAAATATATTATCTAAATAAACACCTAATATTTCTTTATTAATTTTTTTTCTTTAAATTAAAATCCATCTATAAACAGTATGCGGGGACACTATTTTTATAGGTTTTAGTCTTAAAATGGAGTCCTATGAAATTGGGTACTATTATTTTATAACATAATTTTTCTCTAATGAACCATCATCATAGATGTATATTTGGAAGCCTTTGTTGTGATTGACTTCTTTTCCGAAGATGGACATTATTTTAATGAGAGATTTTGGGTTTTTAATTTCTTTTATAAATGAATTGTTTTCACAACTATTTTGACAATCCTCCAATGTCCAAAAAGGAACTAATCCATCACATAAACCCCAACACGATTCTTCGCATTGAGATGTTGTTGGATTAAACCAATATATGAACCCACATCCAAAACAGGGTCCTGGGTCCGGAATGGAGCTGCAATCTTCAGTCACAATTTGTCCAAAACTTATAAAAGGAATAATAATAACTAGGAATAGTTTTTTCATTTACAACCCTCTCCATAGGTGACTTCTTTTGCTTTAAAATCTTCCCCATATTTAACAATTTTGATCTTAAAATCCTCTCCATAATCTACTGCTTTCCATTTTCCAACTTTTTTCTCTCCATATGAAACATATTTTATTTTCAAATCTTCTCCGTAATCAACAAACTTAACTTTATAATCTTCTCCGTAATCAACAAATTTAATTTTACCAAAGACATGACATCCACTTTGGCTCATTGAAAACAAAGGGAAACAAAAAAGAATGAGTATTAATTTTTTCATAACGATAAATTTTACTTAAATATACTGGTTTATTATATAATTAAAGTTTTTTTAAAGTGTGTGTTTATTTCATAAGTTTAATTAAAAATAATGGTCATGCTAAAATTATTTTATGCCCGAAGCATTTTATGCAAATAATATTATTGATATTATTAATTTCAATATCCAACAAACAACTCTAATCCAATTTGAATGGATTAATAAATTTAAGTTTAGTTTATTACTTAATGATAATTGATTATGTATTGGAACTTGAATAAAAAAAGTGCTTAGCCAAATCAAGATAACTAATAGGGCACTAATTTTTTTTAAACTATCATCAAAATCCTGTAAAAGCATAGTTGTTGTGATTATAAACTCAAGTACCATTATAGGGGCTACTATGTAGCCAATTCTTGTTACATATTTTTGATGAAAAGTAGAAAAGTCCTTATAAACGTATTTAAGAAGAGGATAGTTAACAAATTGTGTAACTAGAATAATGGTTGTTAATATAGCGCTTACGATTATATTAAATAATATTAGTTTCATTTATCTTAAAAGATGTTTTTTTTCTACAGAACCATCATTATAGATTTTTAATTGGAAGCCATTATTTATAGATTCTCTTCCCAGAAGATCAATTGACCTAATTAATTGTTTAGAATTTATTACATCAAGCTCTATATAGTTTGTGGTATTACAAATAATCAAACCATTGGTATTAAATTTAGAAACAAAATTCCATACCTCAATATTTGTGTTAATATCTTGATTCCCCCATGAGGCTAGTGGCGAGGGCCAATCATGTCCTCCGTTTATAATTTTTAATTCTTCAACCGAAACACAACCGTCTCCATTCATCCATGAATATCGCTCTACCGTACTACCATCAAAACTATTTAAATCAGGTAGTTGTTCAATAATTGGATTAATATCGGTATTGTTGAAGCTGGACCAATAGTTATTAATCACACTAACCGGATTATACCAACCGTTAAGATCATTATATGGATGAATATCATCATTGGTACCGACAATACTTTGAACCGCAGTTGGATGAATAAGATTGCAATTATTAAATGCACCTACAAATGCTGCACCGGCTACCGAACTTATCGCAGCAATTTTATAATTAAGCCTACATGCTAAATCATAAGAAAACATCCCCCCTAAAGAATATCCACATGCATAAATTCTTTCTTGGTCTATATTATAATTTGATGAAACCTCCTCGATTATTGTTTCAATAAAATAAATATCATCGTGATCTGTGGGTTCTTTATGCATCCAGCTAGTATATCCAGTTTCGGGATCTTCTAGTGCTTGGGGATAAATCAATATAAATCCAGATGTGTCAGAAATAGAACGAAAATCTGCTTCATAGTTCATAAAATCTATTGCATATCCAGCACCTCCATGAAGCGCAAATAAAATAGGTGCGGGGTTGTTGTCAGAGTAATTCTTGGGCGTGTAAATTAAATACTCTCTATTATTGTTTTCAAAATTTAAATTTTCAGTTTGTAATTGTCCAAGTGATAAAAAAGGAATAATAAAAAAAAGTAGAAGTTTTCTCATTTTATTGAACTATTCTTTTTTCAATAGAACCATCATCATAGATATATAATTGAACACCATTAATGTTGTTACGCGTTATTTTCCCAAGAATAGACAGCTTTTTAATTAATTTACGAGTGGTAAAGTTAAATTGGGATATATCTAAATAATTTTGACATGAACATTCACACACATCTGAAACATTCATGTCTATATACCCAAACGGAGTTAAATCTGTATTACAATCTAATGGAATGTCAAATGGAAGAAATGCAGAAAGAATACCGGATTCTAAAGTAGGAATAAGCTCAGCACAGCCTAGTAATCCATCCAAAATAGATGTGTCACCAAAAATAGAAACTAAATCTACAAGTGTTTCATCTAAGTCTACACAGCCAACGATTTGACTATTATTATAAATCAGATTATTATTGATATTATTGAAGTTTTGTGAAAGACTTAAAAAAGGAATAATTAGAAGAATTAGTAATTTTTTCATAGAGCAAATATACAAGTTTTTAATAATTTAAAATGACATGTTATTATATCCAACGTTTAGTTATGCTTTTGTAGTTTTTGAACTCTTGCCCAAACAATTTTTCCATAGCTTTTTCTTCTGGAATAATTTGAAACTTTGTAATAAATAATACGAATATAAAAACAAGGATTATGCCGCCATACAAATTAAATTTTAGTCCTATAGACAATAATATTAATACCATTCCTAGATACATCGGGTTTCTAGTATATTTAAAAATTCCAGTATTGACAAGTGATGATGTTTTTGTGAGATTTACCGGATTAATAGTAGTTTTATAATTTCTAAATAATAAAAAAGCCGAGCGGATTATAATAATGCCGAATAATAATAATAGAACACTAACCCAATCTAGGAAATGATTATTAGGGTGAGGAAAAAGGTTTTTAGATAAATAAATAGCTAAACCAAATAATAACGTTACAATTGGGGGTGGAATTTTGTTTTTCATAAATAGAATTTTATTTATTTTAAATATTGATTTTCATTAGTAAAATAGCTTTTGCTATTATACGTAATTAAAATTATTTAAAGTTTGATTTTTTATAAAATTTATATCGATATATATATAAAATAATTATACCTGTAATATTTGAAAACCAAATGTATGGTTTTGACCATGAGATACCATCAAATCGGATATCAAAAATTGGCCAAAGTATAGGAGTAGGGAAAAAATCAGCTGTATGAAATGGAAAATCTAACATTATATGTAAAGGCCAAGCCAGCATGGCAAACGCAATATCTTTTTTGATAAAAAAGTACACCAATACAATAAATACAAAAGCAATTATTAAACTATGAGTTATGTCATATAAGTAAAACACGTAGTCAGGGATTTCATCAATTTTTGGTTTCCCTGATTTAATATTATAAGGACTAAATATTAAACTAATAATGAAATATAAACCAAAAGAAAATAGATCAGGGAGGGCTCCAAAAAAGAGACTCCAGTATGGCCTGCCTCTATATCCAAAAACCCCTTTTCCCCATAAGGCATGACTTAATGTATCCATAATATAAACATAGATTTTTTATCTTTGTAGAGAGTTTTCATAAATACTATTTATGATTTTTTAGTCCGGGTTTATTCTAATTTCCATCCCTCAATATTATAAGTTGAATAGCTCGATGAATATCCCGGTGGTTGAGGTGTAACGATATTAAAAAAAGTAGTGTCAGTAATTACCCAACCAATATTTCCACCCAAACTCTCTGAGTAGACAAAACCACTGTCATTAAGATTATAAATAATAGGATCACATGCTTCACAATACTTAAAAATAAGTTCGTCTATATTTTTGCCGACCTGAATAGTACCCAAACTATCATTATAATTTGTTGTATACGTCACATTTGATATCCATTGAGAATTAAGTAGAGAATCATATACATAGTAGCCTGAATACGAAATGTCATTTCCTCTAAAGTTCCAATTACCAGCATAAATGTTATTAATATTACAATTATTTATACACTCATTAAGTGTTGTATATGGCCCATCTTCCGATGCAATACAACTATTGTTTATACACGAAAATTTTCCAATAAGATTATTATTATTGTTAACATCTTGCTCACAACTGAATAATAGCACGACATGAATAAGTAGTATGAATTGCCTCATAAATTTATTTCACAAGATATTTTTTTTCGACAGAACCATTATCATATAAGTATATTTGGAGCCCCATTTTATCACAGGATCTTCTTCCAAGGAAGTCTATCTTTCCGGTTAAATTTTTATGTATTATTTCAAATTCGGAGGATGATGTTATATTACAGTTAATTAAGCCCGAGGTATTATATTGTGAAACAAAATTCCATATTTCTAAAGACGCATTGATATCCATATTTCCAAAAGAACCTGGCCAGTCATGGTCTCCACCAATAACTTTTAGTTCTTGAATAGATGTGCAATTATCGCCATTTAACCAACTCTTTCTTTCTACAGTACTACCATCACTAAGAGAAGTGTTATCAACATTTGTTATAATAGGATTAAGGTCAGTATTATTATAGTTTGACCAGTAACTTGTAATGTCATCTACTGACATATATAGAGGCATATCACCATAAGATAAACCTTCGTAAGTAGAATGAGGATTTTGATCAACTGTACCCATTATAAGCATCATAGCAGTTGGACTAACTGGTGAGCATGAAGCCCAGTTATATATATCATTTCTGTAGTAGTCTGTTAGCATGCTACCTGAAACTGCAGCAAAAGCAGCAATCTTATCATTTAATCGACACCCAAGTTCATAAGAAAAAATAGCGCCTTCGGAATATCCACATGCATAAATGCGACTTTGGTCGATAGCATACTCGGCGTCTAGGGCTTCAATGACTGCTTCAATAAAAAATATGTCATCATGATCAGTCGGTGCCTTATGTATCCATGAGGTAGTCCCGCCTTCAGGATCTACAGCTCCTTGAGGGTATACTGCTATGAAATTTGCAGTATCAGCAATCGGTCTCATATCATTTGTATAGATAAAGTCTTGAGCATATCCAGACCCTCCATGAAAGCTAAACATAACTGGAAATTCAATTGATGCATTATAACTTTCAGGCAGGTATATTATATATTCTCTTTCTTGATTTTCAAAAAAAATTGTTTCTGTAATCAATTGTTGTCCAAAGTTTAAAAAAGGTATAATAAGAAGTAATAATAATTTTTTCATAATAGTTTAATTTAAGATAAATTTTTTTCATTCTATAAATATACTAGTTTTAGTGAGTTTGAATTTTTTTTGAGAAAATTACTTTGTTAGATGTAGAGTTTTTAAGGTGAGTTTTAAGTAATTTTTTTTCTTTTATTGAAAAGTCACTTTTCAAGTTATTTAAGAAAGATTTATATTCCTCTTGACCCATTTGCATAGAGCTAATTAAGTTAATTACATTATTAGTAAACATGTTGGGGTCTTTTGCCTTATTTAGTTCATAGATTTTACCACTGTAAGATTGTAAATAACTTGTGTCATTGTTAAAACAAATATTGCAGTGGAAGAAATAGGCCAGCACTTCTTTACAGCTCATATTGGTTTCATTAAATTGTGAAGTCATTTCTATTTCAGAAAATGTTGTAACAACCTCACGATTTTGGTTTTTTAAACCAGTATTTTGGTTAGGATTTGGGGAAATAAAATAATCATCAGAATCGCATTCTAAAATAAACTGGGAATTACAACCGTAAATTATTAACAAAACCAAAAAAATTCTCATCCTCAAATATATTGCTTTTTTTAAACTTGCGTATTTGTGGTTAATAACGAATGTTTAAATTAAAAGAAGGAAATATTAAAAATTCTTGATCTTTTAATAAATGAGTAATATTAACTCCAGTATTTAAAAAAAAAATTTTCCAAATCCTTTTTTCCAATCCAAGTGAGATGCACGCAGCATTAGAATCTCCAGACATACCATATATTTTTTGTAAAGAAGCCACGGAATATCCATCGACAAATGATTTAAGCAAGTATTTTTTATATCCAATCACAAAAGTGTTTAGTGCTATCATCGAACCGCAACCAATAAAAAAATCGTTTTGGTTGTCTTTAACTATTGATCTAGAATAACTAACAAAACTAAATCCGGCTTTATGATCAAATAATCCAATTGACATATAATTTTTTGGCTGGTTATAATTTTGACTAAAACAAAAAATTGGTAATAGAAACAAGAAAATTAGAAGTTGTTTCACAAAAAGTTTACTTTTTTAAAGTAATTATTGCACTGTAACCATATTGACCTAATTCAAAATTTTCTAATACCCATCCATCTTTGGAGTGTATATTTAATGCTTCCTCCATTTTGTTTGCTAGTGATATATTTGACCACCAATCATGAACACTGATTACTTTATATTTCACCATAGTTTGTTTATTTTAAAATATATTTTTTTTCAACTGAACCATCATTAAAGATATTTAATTGTAATTGGTCTCTACTATATTCTCTACCCAAAACATCTATAACTTTAATTAACTCTTTTTTTGAGACATTTGATTCTTCAATAAAAGAACTTTCAGAAACAGACATTTTACTAAAAAAATCCCAGATTTCTTCACTAATATTAACATCCATATTTCCCCATGAACCTGGCCAGTCATGTCCTCCTCCAATAACTTTATATAGCCAAACTTCATTATTTGAAATAGAGGAAGAGTAGATATAACTTTCTATTACACTTCCATCTCCGGTATCTAAATTTGGTAATTCAGTAAAACTTAAATCAGTCAAGTTATTTTGATTAATAAAAAAATCTATTGTTGATGGTATGCCTAAATATATCCCCCATCCATCATTGTTATTTGGGTCGCCGTCATATAAAGTTACATCATCATCTGTCCCATGAGTTTCAAACACAGGTACTGGGTTTTCAGAATTACAATTTTGATAGATATTTTCCATAATCATTCCTGCTACTGGAGCAATTGCCCTAAATGTTGAACTTGCTTGGCAAGCAAGCATATAGCTCATATCTCCACCATTGGACATTCCTGTTGAAAATGTATTAATCGTGCTTAATTGGTAGGTGTCTTGAAGATATTCTGCCAAAGCAACAATAAAACCAACATCATTTACAGTCGGGTTGTTTTGAAATTCGTATCCAACATTAAAAAAAGAATTATTGTATTGGTCAGTTGTTCCTTGTGGATAACATACAACAAATCCATTATCATTTGCAACTTCATTCATGCCAGAATAATCCATAATTCCCTGTGCACTTCCTGTGTAGCCATGAAGTACAAATACTAATGGCGCATTTTTAGCTACATTATTAGGTAGATGTAATAAATACTCTCTTTCCAATCCGTCAAAATTAAAGATCAGAGTCTCTATGCAGGAACCATCATCTATATTGGCATAGGGATTATAATTGATAGCATCTGAATTTGTGCAGCCAGGAAACTCCCATGAGCATTCTTTTTCATTTATTTCAAATGTAAAATAACCATCAAAGCCATTTTCTATAGTGATTTCTTCCAAGACATTAAATCCATCTACATATACAGATATATTTCCTCCTTCCCAACCATCTCCAAAACTATCATTTCCAATAATTATATAACAATCAGGTTCATTTACACAAATTTGTGTATAATTGGACTGATAATTACCGTTTCCTTGAAAAGAACTAATTGCATTATTTTGATTATTCCATCCCTGAAAACTGTAAAGGGACCAACTCATTTCGTCCGCCCAATCTCCTGTAATTGTTTCTATTTCTAGCACGTATTCCCCCTCTTTACAAGAATATTCACAGGAATCATTATTTATAAAAGCTGTTTCACTGTAATTATTTGCATTTACATCTGTACAGCCTAATCCACTATAGATACATTCAGAATCATTAATTTGAAATAAAGTATAACCCAAGGAACCATTTTCTAGTTCAATACTTAACGGTGATTTGCCAAAATCAACGTCAGAATTTACAGAACTTAAATCAACAAATCCTTCATTCCATCCATCACCGTAACTGTCATTTGCTTCAAAGGCATAGCATCCTATATTTAAACATATATTTTGGTTATACCAAGTGTCATTATCATTTTCGGCTCCGTCATAAAAAAATACAATCTCTCCATCATTATTAATAATTGACCATGACATTTCTTCCGCCCATTCTCCACTATATGTTTCAAACGACACTTCAAATTCACCTCCATCGCACTGAGCGTATAAAAATGGGAAAACAAATGATAATAGTATTAATAATTTAAACTTTGTCATGATAATATATTTTGTTATGAGCTAAATATAAGGATTTTAGCACTTAGTCTTGTATTGTAACAGTGATAGTTCCAATCATGCCATTGTTTGCATGCCCTCCTACGGAACAATCATAATTATAA
>MDTB01224010.1_pt1 | contig 11472 bp, 10 predicted proteins | sample 811161 | NCBI WGS metagenome assembly MDTB01 (sample SAMN05326650, study PRJNA326480) | marine metagenome | isolation source: seawater | place: Mediterranean Sea | collected 2009
ACTTTCCAAGGGTGTGATATTCCTCCGCGATGGTATGTATCGGCAAAATTAACGCCAATAGCGGTGTGACGTAATCGCACCTCTCCAGGCAACGGATCAGGAACAGGCCATTCTTCCCATTTCATTACCTCGGGTGTTCCTAATTGACGAATAACTTGCGCCTTATTCATCTTGTTAATCCTGTCTATCAAAAAAACGGTGCTAGGATTTAAAAGTGACTCGTACGGGACTATTGCGTAATTTTAAATAAGGCTATCTATATTTTGCAATTAATCAACCAATCGTGAACATTTCTGGCTTCTTTTGATAAACGCATGTTTTTTGGTACCACTAAATGATATGCGAATGATGTTTCAAAACTTTTTCCGAATGGGTTCACCAACTGGCCAGATTGTAGCTCACTTTCAATGGCCCAGTGTGCGAAAAGCGAGACACCCAACCCATTAATTGTTGAACTCAACTGAAAATGCCGGTCTTCGAGCATCATTTCATTTTTAATTTGCGAAATATTCAGTTGGTGCAAATTGAGCCATTCATCCCACATACGATTGTCATCAACATGCAAAATTGTGCATTTTGTTAAATCATCTGGTCTATTTATAGGATGTTCGCTCAAATAAGATGGGCTGCATACAACCGTTAATTGTTCAGGCCACAATTTTGTCGCGTAAACGTCTTTCCAATCACCTATTCCCCATTGAATACCAAAATTTGCATATCGTTCTGGGTTATTCATTGTGGCATAGGTGTTATTATGTGATTTTAGCGCTAATTGCAGTTTTGGATTTATATCCAGAAATTGGCTCAACCTGCTTGAAAGCCATCTGCTTGCAAATAATGGCAACATCGCGATCTCAACGGTTTTCTGATCATATGCAACTTGTGCAAGCCCCTCTTGTATGATGTCTAAACCAGCCTCAACGTGTTTTAAAAGTTCCTCACCCACATCTGTTAATTCCAATCCCCGACCATTTCTTTTGAAGAGGCTAATTTCCAAGTCATTTTCTAATTTTTTTATGTGGTAGCTCACTGAGCTTTGACTAATGCTCATTTCTTTTGCAGCAAAAGTTATATTTAACGTATTTGCAACAAGCCTAAATACTTGAATACTCGTTAAATTTTTAATTCTTTTCATCATAAATTTATTTCCAAATTTATTATATTTCCACCCTAAGCGATCTAAAAATTCTATATCAATAGCAAATCATTATATTTGTCGGGTGGAATTTGGTGTGCACAACTAAAGGCTCATTTTTTTATTATGGAGTGCTGAGTGAATCATAGCTCACTTAGGATCAACAATCTTCATAAGTCATTTGGCGGCGTGCAAGCTGTTAAAGACCTATCTTTTGCGATTGAGCCTGATGAAATTGTTGGGTTAATCGGACCCAACGGTTCGGGTAAATCTACAACTGTGAATGCATTGGCAGGTGTGTTTCCGGTCACTTCTGGGGAAGTGCGTCTGAATGGGGACGCTATCCATAATTTGAGTGAGCATGAGCGGGTTGCTCGTGGCTTGTCTCGTACATTTCAAACAGCCAGTATATTTCCAGAATTCACGGTTCGTGAGCAAGTTACGTTAGGTTGCGAGGTGACATTGAGCTCGAATCCGCTATTGTCTGCGCTAGCCATTGGCCGACGCAACACGGAATACGACCTGCGCGACCAAAAAGTTGATAAGATATTAAAGCTTACCGGTTTAACTGATATTGCCGAGCAAACGGTTGGTACTGTCTCGGCGGCTGCTCAGCGTTTTACGATGATAGCTACAGCTCTCGCATCCTCACCAACGCTTCTTTTGCTGGATGAACCTGCAGCCGGTCTAGTTCGTCAAGAACGCGATGAATTAGCAAGATTAATTCGATCGATTAGGGATAGCGGCGTTTCAGTATTGGTCATCGAACATCATATGTCGCTAATCATGGACGTCTGTGATCGAATAATTGTGCTAAATTTTGGATCAAAAATTGCTGAAGGAACACCGGCGGAAGTAAAGAAAAACCAAGCTGTCATTGATGCGTATCTTGGGGATGCAGGCTAATGCTTAAAGTGAGCAACCTAAAGGTAAAATATGGCTCTATAGAGGTGATTCATGGAATCGATATTGACGTTTTTGAGGGTGAATGTGTTGCCTTAATTGGCGCGAATGGGGCAGGCAAATCCTCTACGCTTAAGGCAATATGTGGGTTGGTACGTGCTGCCAGTGGAACAATTATGTTTAATGGCGAAGACATCACCAATCAGCCAGGACATAAGGTTGTTAAGGCTGGGATAACTATGTGTCCCGAGGGGCGCCAAGTGTTTCCTCAAATGACCACATTGCAGAATATTAAAATGGGCGCCTATGCGAGGACTGATCAAAATCAAGCAACAGATCTGGAAAAAATGCTTGATATGTTCCCCATTCTACGCGAGCGCGCCAAACAAGCGGCTGGAACATTATCAGGGGGTGAGCAGGAAATGCTGGCAATAGCACGTGCATTAATTGCTCAACCAAAATTATGTATCTTCGACGAACCATCACTTGGGTTAGCCCCCAAAATTGTTGCGGAAGTTGGAGAGACAATCGGCCGAATAAAACAGATGGGAAAGACAATCTTGTTGGTCGAGCAAAACTCACTCATGGCACTTAAACTAGCTGATCGAGCCTATCTTTTTGAAGCAGGTGAGATTGTGTTGAGTGGCACGGGTGAGGAACTGCAATCGAATCCAGATGTCGTTAAGGCTTATCTGGGTGGTTAATGAAATTTCAGGGAGAAATTAACATGAAAATAAGAACATTAGTTGCAACTTTTGCAATGTTTGGAGGCGCCGCTCTGGCTGCTGAAAAACAATTAGACATCGGTGTGTCTGATGCATTAACCGGCGGTGCCGCCGTTTATGGTCTTCCCCAAGCAAACGCTGTGAAGATGGCTGCTGAGGAAATAAATGCATCTGGAGGGATTAAGGTTGGTTCAGATAATTATATGCTTAATGTGATTGCATATGATGACAAAGCAAACCCAACAGAAGCGTCAAACTCTGTACGCAAATTAATTGATCGTGACGGTGTAAAATTTATCTTGGGATTCTGCTGTTCTGGAGCTACCGGTGCGGTTGCTTCGTTTATTGCAAATGAAGATGCCGTGATGCTTGTTGGAAATGCTGCAGAGCGCTCAATCACCACACGTGAGATTGCCAACCTAACTCGCACGCGACCACCTGCCGATTATACTGGCGCGGCTGCAGGAACATTTGTGGCCCAGAAAGGTCATAAAAAGGTTGCCGTACTGGGTGCTTTAGATATTGGCTTTTATGCCAGCTATGTGGACGCTTTTGAAAAAGAACTAAACAAGGCCGGAGGCGCGATCATCACCCGTGAGAGTTTTGGTTTGAAAGATCGCGATATGAGTCCCCAATTAACCAAAATACGTGAAATGCAACCAGATGCGATTTTGGTTGTGGGGTATGTGGAACCAGCGGCATTTATTTATCGTCAATCCGTGGAACTTGGATTAGATGTTGCGCGTTACGGGTTTACAAGCGGTTCGGAAGAACAGTTTTTAAGAGTTGCAACTTCTGACCAAATGGAAGGTGTGTGGGATTTAAGGCCTACGGAGTTAACCCTATTATCTGCAAGCGATAATGGAATTGCCTACCACAAGAATTACTCAGACAAATATGGAATCGCTCCGTCACCTAGTTCACCATACGCATATGATCAGACTTATGCGCTGAAAGATGCAATTGAGGCTGCAGGAACGGTCGAAGATACATCTGCAGTAGCTGCAGCACTAAGACAGCTAAGTGTGCCAGACGAAGTGGTCATGCAATATTTGCCCGTTGATGGAAAAATGTTCGATGTCAATGGACAGGCATATACGTCTAACGGTGCGTTTCAGTGGCAGAAAGGCAATTGGGTGTTTGTGCAAGATCTTCCATCTGACGCAAGTGCTTATTCTGCATTCTTGAGCACGATTGATTAATATCACAAAGGCAGCACAACGTTTTTGTTGTGCTGCCCAAATATAGGCTTCGTCACGTGCTTGAACTGCTCCAACAGATTATTAATGGCGCCGCTATAGGCGGTGTTTATGTGCTGATCGCTTTAGGGCTCACCACGGTATTTGGGATATTGGGAATCGCACATTTTGCGCATGGTTCAGTTTCAATGTTTGGTGGGTATCTCACGTTTTTCCTGGTTGTTCAGTGGGGACTACCTTTATTGGCTGCAATCGCCATTGCATTATGCGTAGGTTTCGTTCTTGGTTTGTTGATAGAAATATTGGCCTATCGCCCAGTGCGCCATGCCAGTCCCATTAATGCATTCATTGTAGCACTTGGCTTAACAATGATGGTCGAGGGATTGAATTTAGAATTTTTTGGCCATGAACAAATCGTTATTCCTACAAATTTAGACCGCATTTTCTCAATAGGTGGCGTTACAATTACTGAGTTGCGTTTGTATGTGATTGTGGCTGCTGCCTTGCTCATTTTGGCAATGACCATTTTTGTGGAAAAGACCAAAACGGGACAGGCTATAAGAGCTTTTGCTGAAAATAGAGACGCTGCGGTCCTTATGGGTGTCAACGTAAGGACCATTCCACTTGTGGTCTTTGGTATCTCAACCGCGTTGGGTGTTTGCGCGGGTGTCATGGTGGGATCCTTATTTGCTATTGCTCCAGGTATCGGAGAGAACTTGGTTGTTAAAGGCTTTGCCGTTTTAATACTTGGTGGGCTGGGCTCGATTCCTGGCGCTGTTGTAGGCGGCTTGGTTTTAGGAATTACCGAAGCACTAGCAGCAGGATTTATTTCTTCCGCATATAAAGATGTCATCGCATTTGTCGTGATGATTTTGGTCTTGTTGTTCAGACCACAAGGTTTGATGGGGAAACATTAATGAATGTGTCGGTGAGACAATCATGGATTTTGCTCGCAATAATTGCTTTGGCATTAGTCCCGCAGCTTATTTCCGTAAAATACTATCTCCACCTTTCAATCCTTGCTTTGATGTGGGTGATTGCCGCCCAAGGGCAAAACCTGATCCAAGGTTACACAGGTTATGTATCGATTGTACAAGCTGGTTTTATGGGTATTGGAGCATATGCAACAGCTCTACTTGGACTTTATTTTGATCTTCCGGTTTGGTTAACAATCTTAATAGCACCTATTATTACTGCAATTTTTGCGGTTGCAACTGGTTATCCAAGCCTACGCGTAAAGGGCCATTACTTTGCGATTGTTACCCTTGCATTTAATCTAGTAATTTTTATCGTATTAATGAATTGGCATGATTTGACCCAAGGAGAGGCTGGAATTACTGGGATTCCAAAACCTGGAGGCGAAAACAGTATATTCAACTGGAGCGATCGCGTAACATATTACTACTTTGTTTTGATCGTCTCTTTATGCATGACAGGTTTGGCCGCAATTATTGTTAAAAGTAGAATTGGCAAAATTTTGATTGCAATTAGGCAAAATGAAAATTTGGTTGGCTCAATTGGTATTTCGGCATGGAAGTATAAACTTTTTGCCTTTGTGACATCGGCAATTTATGCGGGTTTAGCTGGGGCCTTATACGCTCATTATCAGAGTTTCATTAACCCTGAGATTTTTGGCGTTGCTCAATCCTTAGACGCAATTTTGGCGGTTATCGTCGGTGGTTCGGGTACCATTATCGGGCCATTCATTGGTGCCTTCTTTGTTGTATTTCTTCCAGAATATTTACGGTTTGCTGATAGCTTTCGTCTCATAATTTATGGGTTGGTATTGGTATTGGCCACGATCTTTATGCCACGTGGCATTGTTGGGCTTGCGTCTTCTGTTCGGGATTATGTGAAGCGGAGATTAGCTTGATTTCTGAAGAATGTTTTGTGCGCAACATAACGAATTGGTCAGATGATGTGTTGTCTCAACACGTTAAAACCTGGACCAATTCGTCATCCTCCTCCTCAGAGCTCAGGCAGGACGTAGCAAAACTTAATGTCTTCGGTACGATGATCCCTAAGCAATATGGGGGTGAAGGTTACGGGTTTACAACTTTAATAAAAATTCTGGAGCATCTTGCGGCTGCTGATTTTGGATTTGCCATGTCTTTGGTTAATTCACACAACGTAGCGCTGCGCCTATCCATATCTGCATCAAGTCGGGTTAGGAGAATTTATATCCCCAAAATTTTGGCGGGGGAATTTTCTGCGTGCACCGCGCTTACAGAACCCACAGCGGGTTCGGACTTCTCTGCAATTAAAACAACAGCGAGAAGATCGGAGGATGGTTGGGTTTTAAATGGTGAAAAAGTATGGATTGTTAACGCAGAATTTGCTGATTTAGCAATCGTTTTTGCCCAGTGTGGCGACATAGGAGATGCGTCCCGAATTGGGGCATTTTTGGTTAATCTTAAGGACGCAAATGTCACCCAAACACCACAAGAAACCTACTTTTCACAAACATCAATTGGAACTGGCCGATTTCATATTCGAGGAGCAATTTTGCCAGATGACCATCTGATTCTAGCCCCTGGCGAAGGGTTTAAATCTATACTGAAAGAGATAAATGCTGCGCGTACTTATGTGGCAGCAATGTGTAATTCAATGCTTGCTAAAGCATTGTCTGAAGTAGAGGCTTATGGAAGAGAGCGGGTGCTTTTTTCAAAAAAACTCTCTGAGTTATCAATTTGGAAGAACGACGTGATGTTAGCTCATGATGCGCTAAAGCAATCCGCTGCTCAAACGCAGAAAGCAATCGACGTTGTGGAGCATGCTGGTGACGCTAAGATTTTAGCAGCTACGGCAAAAGTTTGTGCTGTGGATACGTTGCAGGAGCATTTGCCAAAATTACTACAAAACATGGGCGCTGCTGGATTGTCACCGGAATACTGTTTTAGCAGGCACATAGCCGCATCACAATTTGCTGGATTTACTGACGGAGCGAGTAACTTGCTACGTGAAAGTTTGCAGCTGCAAAAAATGTCACCAAATTAAGTCATAAAGGTAGATCATGCGCGCTTACCAAATTTTAGGAGATTGGGGTTTCGACAACATAAAATCAGTGGTGTTGCCAGATCCCGAGCCAAAATCCAACGAAGTGGTCATTAAGATGTCTGCAGCATCTTTAAATGCAAGAGATTTAATAGTGCCCGAACGTGGTTATGGGCGTGCTACGGGTGAATTACCATTGATTCCAGTATCTGATGGCGTGGGCATTGTCGTCAGTGTCGGAGAAAATGTGCGTCGGGTTAAAGTTGGTGATCGTGTTTGCCCCACATATTTCCAAAATTGGATAAATGGAAGCCCTTCTCCTGAACGCTTTGCGTCTGCTCTTGGTGGTCCACGTGACGGCGTTATGGCCGAATATGTGTGCTTGCCAGAAGATGGGTTAGTCGTAGTTCCGAAATATTTCACAGATAAGGAGGCTGCCACACTACCATGTGCAGCACTTACTGCATGGAGTGCAGTTGTTACCTTAGGAAAAACCCAGCCTGGCGACAAAATCTTGGTACAAGGTACAGGTGGTGTAGCCCTTTTTGCACTGCAGTTCGCAAAATTATGCGGCGCGCATGTTACGGTATTAACGTCTCAACCAGGAAAGCAACAAAAGGCCCATGCTTTGGGCGCAGACGTTACTATTGATTATTCAAAAGAAACAGACTGGGCACGATCGAGTCGCGATATTACCCACGACCGCGGCGGCTTCGATAACATCATCGATTTGGGCGGTGCGAACACGCTCCCAATGGCACTTCGCTCTGTTCGGCCTGGTGGGACAATTTCCATGATTGGGGTTCTTTCCGGCCTAGAAATCAACGTATCAGCCGGATTGATTGTTGCGCGTCAAGTGCGATTGCAAGGTGTTACCGTAGGTCACCGTGATGGCTTTGAAGCAATGCTTTTGGCAATGCAACAACATGAAATTCACCCTGTTCTCGGGCGGCATTTCGGCTTTGATGAATTCCATCAAGCGTTAACTTGCTTGCGTTTAGACGATCGGTTTGGAAAAACAACAATTGGTTTCTGATGTCAAAAAAAAATAATAATTTTCAGCCAAGAAGCTATCCGAAAGATGAAATTGCATTTGTCATGTGCAGCACACAAGATGTTGTCACCTTCGGCGAACTAGAAGACCGTGCAAATCAAGGAGCGCAATTCCTTCGTAGTTTAGGTGTTCAAAAATGTGACCATATTGCAATTCTGCTGGAAAACAGGCGCGAATTTATTGAGATATGCTTTGCAGCCGATCGGTGTGGAATTTATTACACAACTATCAGTACGCATCTTAAAGAAAATGAGGTATCCTACATAGTAGCGGACTGCGCAGCAAAAGTTTTAATTGTCTCGGAGCATTTTAGATCAATGTGCGAAGACGCGGATATTCCAACCAGCTGCAAAATTTTCTACGTGGGTTCTCATTCACAGGCAAACAGCTGGAATAAATTAATATCATCTATGGCTACTGATCCAATTAAAGATGAAGCGCAAGGGCTGGATATGTTGTATTCGTCTGGAACGACGGGTCGCCCTAAGGGTATAAAATGGCCGTTGGTTGATGCGCCCTACGGTGAAAAAACAATGCTCATTGAATTACTCACATCACTTTTTGGTTATAATTCAAGCACGCGTTACCTGAGTCCCGCCCCATTATATCATGCTGCGCCATTACGGCATTCAATGGTTACGATCAAAATGGGTGGGACAGCCTATATAATGGACCGGTTTGATGCGAAAGAATCCTTGAGACTCATTGAAAAGCATCGAATTTCGCACAGTCAGTGGGTTCCAACCATGTTTGTTCGAATGCTCAAATTATCGGAGCAGGAACGCTCGACATATAATCTCACCTCACTAAAATTCGCTGTGCATGCTGCTGCACCATGTCCAAATGATATTAAAATGCAAATGATCGAATGGTGGGGTGAGATTATTCATGAGTATTATGCTGGAACCGAAAATAACGGCTTTACTTCTCTTAACACCAGAGAATGGCTTTCCCATCCCGGGTCTGTAGGACAAGCTAAATTGGGCGTTATTCACATTTGCGATCAATCAGGTGATGAACTGCCAATTGGAGAAATAGGAGAGATTTTCTTCGAAAATGGCCATCAATTCTCATATCATAATGACCCTGATAAAACCGCGGCATGCACGAATGCTCAGGGATGGACCAGTCTCGGTGATATTGGCTATTTGGATGACGAAGGTTATCTTTATTTAACAGATCGCAAATCTTTTGTTATTATTTCAGGTGGCGTTAATATTTACCCTCAAGAAACAGAAGATGTTCTAATCTCACATCCATATGTATTGGATGCTGCAGTATTTGGTGTTCCTAATAACGATTTTGGCGAAGAAGTGAAGGCTGTTGTGCAATTATTACCTTCACTTGAGCCATATGGTGGTCTCAAAGAGGAAATATTAGATTACTGTAAGGAAAGACTTTCGAGCATCAAGATTCCAAAGACCATATCATTTCAACAGGAATTGCCAAGATCTCCAACGGGTAAGTTATTCAAACGAGAATTAATTGAGCAGTACTCATAAGCAAGAAGAAGTGCTATTTAAAAAACAATTGGTAATTTAAGACATTCGTATACGCATTATATTGACGTTGTTCTGCGGTGCGCTTGATGCCAGCGTTGTTTTTAAATTCGTTTCTTGGTTGTAAGAACGTAAATGTTGAGATTGTTAACATCATTTAAATAATCACTTGATAAAGTTTTGCGTAATGAAAAACTTTGGCCACAATTTTCTGATTTTTGAAATTGCAGAACCTAAGTAGGGGCACATTGCAGCCATCCCATATTCAAGAAGGATGGTAACTAAGTTACCACCCTTCAAAAGTGACCAAGTGCTTTTTTCAATACATGGCGATGGGGTCAATGATTGCTTGGACAGCGCCTCGTAGTCTTGATGGGCCAAGCACAAACAAGAACTCATTCACACCATCTTTAATCAAGGCTCCGGTGTTCATAACTTCTAGGATATAGATACCATTTTCTTTGATAAGAGTGATATGGCCTTGGAAGGGACGGCCCGGTTTATGAGGTGGGATTGGATCCAATCCCCAGGTGTCTGCACCAACGGCCAACACATTTTTCTCTGCCAGATAGGTCGCTACCTCCTCGGCAATACCAGGCTCACCGCTGACCCATGTCTGTGGATCGTTGGGAAGGACATGATCCGTCCAGCCTGTATGGAACAAAACAACATCACCTTCACCAATTGTAACGCCTTGTTGGGAAGCTGCTTTTTCAACGTCTTCTACCGTAAAAACATCACCTGCGTTAAGATGATCAACGCCCTTCAACCCAGCCATGTCTAGCACTATACCACGAGCAACAAATGGGGGTATTTTTTCAATTCCAAGCTTAGTCATGCCAGTTGTTTTGGAAATCTCGGCGCCATCATTGCAGTTGTAATAGGTAGCATCGCCATCATGAAGGTGCCCAATGTGCCCCAAACTATCAATTTGAGAGCCAATACCCAACCAACCAGTAAACATATCATCGTTGAAAATCATGCCATTTGGGAATGGTCGATTTCCCCACTGAAACCCAGGTTGTAGGATGGTTACCGAGAGGCCTCTAGGCCCAAAGGCAGGAACTTCGCTATCCACGACTATTCCCAAGTGTTGGGTTTTGCCCTGCTTCACCAACTTTGTGGCGGCGAGAACGCGTTCCGGTGTGATCGTATTGGCCGAACCAATTTCATCATCAACACCCCATTTTGACGGTGTGCATGTTGCCAAAGCCTGCGATGAAACAAGACTAATAGCAGCCACCATCAAACCACATGCTAGCAAATTATTTTTTATATGCATTGTTACCTCCACAAATTTCGTTGTTTAAATAATTAAGGAGGCAATGAAAGAAATATGCAACAAAAATTTTGTATTTTGGGGCGGGGTGTCATTATCCCCGAAATCTTCGTACATTAGTTTTGTATTATGAGCTTATCTTGCGATGAAAAGTTCGGTAAGTCTATGTTTTTAATATTATTGCATTATCAAATTAAAGAATTATTTTTCTTCGCTGTATTATCATTCTGATACCCTAAGTTTGCATTTAAAACGAATGAAATCAGTTCGCTGTGGCAATATTTTTCCCAGTTTTAACGCAGCCTGCTTCTATGTAATGTTGAGGTATCTTGAGACTACATGGTGGTTCAATTGTCTTATTGAAGCAATCCTTAACTTTAATATCCATGTGAACTTGTTCGGAAAGCGATTATCCTTGATGCTTGCGCATGGCGTGGCACGATCTGTAGATGGGAATGCTTAGGTGCAGCCGCCCAATAAGCCCGTAAACCACCGCACCATCATTGGACGGAAAATGATGCATGACGCAGACCGATGTGATGTTCAGCAAAGATAATGTCGTCGGGGTTGTTTTGGCGGGTGGTCAGGGTCGGCGCATGGGTTATGCCGACAAACCCTTGATAACGCTGGCGGGCAAAACCTTGCTGGAACATGTTGTACAACGTGTTGGGCCGCAATGCGCCA
>MDTB01034513.1_pt1 | contig 11471 bp, 10 predicted proteins | sample 811161 | NCBI WGS metagenome assembly MDTB01 (sample SAMN05326650, study PRJNA326480) | marine metagenome | isolation source: seawater | place: Mediterranean Sea | collected 2009
AATTGTAGACAAAATTAGAAATGTTCGACCTGACATCGCTATTTCTTCAGATTTTATTGTCGGTTTCCCTGATGAAACCGATATAGATTTTGAAAATACTATGAAGTTTATTGAAAAAGTTAAGTTTGTTATAGCTTACTCATTTACATACAGTCCCAGACCAGGCACTCCAGCTCAACACAAAGATAATATTGAACTTTCAGTAAAAAAAGCAAGATTAAGTGCTCTTCAATCACTTTTAACAGAGCAACAAGTAAATTATAATAAATCTTTTTTACATAAAGATATGGAGGTTCTTTTTGAAAAAGAAGGAAGATATAAAAATCAATTTATTGGCAGGACCATATATAATCAAAGTACTTTCATAAATTCAAATAAAAAACTTCTTAATAAAATTCTAAATGTTAAGATTACAAATTCATCAAATTATTCACTAGAATGTCAAGCTTAATAAAAACTGACAACATAGAATTAGAACTAGATGATAACACTATCTTAAGTAATTTATTTGGAATAAACGATTCCAACCTAACTATAATTGAAAAAATTAATAATGTTAAAATTCAATATAGAGGAAATAAAATAAAAATTTTTGGAAGTAGGGAGTCCATCTTTGAGACAAAAAAAACAATTTTAGATTTATTTCATGAAGCTAAAAATGGTGCTGAAATTGATGAAGATAAGATAAAAGATACAAAAAGTATAGTTTCTATGAGTATAAAAGAAGATAAACAAATGGATTTATTTATTCAGACAAAAAAGAGAAAAATTGTACCTAGAACCCCTAACCAAAATACATATTTTAAACTATTAAATACAAAAAATATAGTTTTTGCTGTAGGTCCTGCTGGTACTGGTAAAACTTATATAGCAGTGGCTAAAGCTTTATCGTGTTTACAGGAAGGTAAAGTTAATAAAATAATACTTTCAAGACCAGCTGTTGAAGCTGGGGAAAAACTAGGTTTTCTCCCAGGAGATTTAAAAGAAAAAGTAGATCCATTTTTGAGACCAATTTATGATGCTTTATATTCAATGCTGCCATTTGAACAGGTGGAAAAGAAAATATCAAATAATATAATAGAAATTGCACCTATTGCTTTTATGCGAGGTAGAACTTTAGAAGATTGCTTTATTATTTTAGATGAAGCTCAGAATACAACAAGGACACAAATAAAAATGTTTTTAACTAGACTTGGAAAAAATAGTCAAATGGTTGTAGTTGGAGATGTTACTCAAATAGATTTAGTAAGTGAACGTGACTCAGGATTAAAAGACGCTATAAAAAAGCTAAAGAAAATAGATGATATAGGTTTTATAGAACTGAATGAAAAAGATGTTGTAAGACATGAATTAGTAAAAAAAATTATTAATGCTTATGAAAAAAATAGTAACATTTGATTTCTTCTCTGAATCCAAAAAATGGCCAAGAAGAATGCCAAAAATTAAAAAAATAACTTCTAAAACTATAAATATAATGAATAAGTATTTTGATAAAAATTATTTTATATTTTTAAACTTAATACTATCTGATAAAAAAAGAGTAAAGGAGCTTAATACGAAATATAAAAAAAAACGTAAAGACACTGATGTATTAACTTTTGTTACAAAAACTTCAGATAAAAATATTGGAAAATTCTTATATTGTGATATTTTTTTTTCTATTGATACAATTGAAAAATTTATAAAAAATAATAATATTAATCTTTATGATCATTTTAATCATTTGCTTATCCATAGTATACTCCATATAAATGGATATGATCATAAAAACTTAACTCAATTTAACAAAATGAAAAAAGAAGAAATTAAAATTATGCAAAAATTTGGACTAAAAGATCCATATATAAATTAATGAATAAAAACAATTTAGAAAAATCATATGGTTGGAAAAATTGGATTATAAAAAAATTACTAACAAATGACTCTACTAAAGAGGATATACTTAATTATATTGCAAATGATGATAACAGAAATACAATTAATGACCTTAATGATAATAATGAGAAAAGTTTAATTAAAAATATTTTGCAATTAAATGAAAAGAGTGTTGAGGATTTAATGGTTCCTAGAAGTGAAATAATTGCTGTAGATTATGATCAAACTTATTTTGAAATTTTAGATCTAATAAAAGAGGAAAGCCATTCACGAATGCCTGTTTATAAAAAAAATCTTGATAATGTTGTTGGATTTCTTCATGTAAAGGATTTCATCAAAACAAATCAAGAAGATTTTAATATCAATTTAATATTGAGAGAGGTGCTTTATGTAGCACCAAAGTCTCCAATATTAGATTTTTTAAAAACAATGAGATTATCAAAAATTCACTTAGGATTAGTAGTTGATGGTGTTGGGGGTGTTAATGGCTTGGTAACAATTGAAGATTTAGTTGAAGAAATTGTTGGTGATATAGAAGATGAGCATGATGCTGAAGATGAAGATGAATTAATTATTAGTAAATCAAAAGACTCAATAACAGTCAATGCAAATTATCGAGTCGATGATTTAGAAAATTTTTTTAATATTAAAATTTCTAAACCTGAAGAAGATGAAATTTTTACTATTGGGGGCCTAGTTTATTCAATTATTAATAGAATACCAAAAAATAATGAAATAATTAAAACTAATGATAATTTGATAATAAGAATACTTAAGTCAAATAATAGAAAAATTGAAACCCTCGAAATAAAAAAAAATAATTGAATATAGCAATATTTTTTTTTCTTGGATTTTTAACCTCGCTATTATTTCCACCATATTTTTTTTTACCTTTAGGTTTCTTAATTTTTCCTATTATTTGTTTTTTTATTGAAAAAAATAAAAACATATTAAAGCTTAAAAACTTATTTCAAATTAGCTTTAGTTTTGCTTTTGCTTTTTTTCTTAGTTTTCTCTCATGGATCAAAAACCCATTTTATATTTTTGAAGAAACAAAAAATTTATTTTTTATATCAATTTTATTAATAATATTGCTGGCACTTATTTTTTGTCTTGTCTTTACTTTAATTTTTAAATTTAATAAAATTATTCCTATTATATTTCTTATCCCTCTAATATTTATTACTTTTGAATATATTGTATCAATAATATTATCGGGTTTTCCATGGATAACTTTTTCTATAATATTTTCAAACATAGGAATTTTTTCTTTTGTTATTAAAAATTTTGGTACGCTAATATCCAGTTACATTATTATACAAGTATTTTGTTTGCCCTACTTTCTCTTAATGCAGCAACCTTATAAGATTAAAAATCTTTATCATTGGATAATTATTATTTTACCTTTGTTATTAGCATTGTCTATTAATTTTACAACTTATGATAATAAAAAAAATATGTACACAAAAATTAGTTTAGAAATATTCCAACTAAACAATTCAGTTATAACAACACAAGAAGATCTCAAAAAAAGATTAAATATAATTATTGATTATGTGTCTAATAGTAATGCAGATGTCTTAATTTTTGGAGAAAATAATTATCCTTATCTTATTAAAGATGATGAACTCAAATTTATTCAGAATTATCTGAAAAAAAATCAAACATTAATAATTGGAGGAACTAGAATTGAAGATAGGAATTATTATAATTCTCTATTAAATATTAAGAAAGATTCTATTTTTTCTTTTGATAAAAAAATATTAGTGCCATTTGGTGAATTTTTACCATTAAGAAAATATTTATATTTTTTTGAACCAATATCTGGTCAAAATGATTATAAAAAAGGAAAACAAGATAGATTAATAAATTTTGATAAAAACATAAGTTATATTCCAGTTATATGTTATGAAATGATATTTTATTGGAAGCTAATAAATAATTTAAATCAGGACGCTGAATTTGTTGTCAACATAACTAATGACATTTGGTTTGGTAAATTACTAGGCCCATATCAACACTTTTATCTTACAAAAATTAGAGCTGCTGAATTTAATAAACCTATCATAAGAGTTTCTAATAATGGTATTTCTGGAATTATAAATGAAAATGGAAAAGTTTTGATAAATACTGAATTAAACAAAAAGCAAGTTATTCAATATACACTTAATTTAAGAGAAAATATTAATTTTTATAAATCACATTTTTATTTAAAATTATATTTTTTTGTACTTTGTTTTTTATTAATAATTATTAATGTAAAAAAGAGAAATGCAAGATTCTAAATACGGAAATAGATTGTTTGGAAGAATTAGAGGGAGAGGTAATAAGAAAATAACTACAGACAATTATTTAAAAATTATTAATGATTATCGGATTAGTAATTTTGAAATAAATAAAGACTATATTCTAGATATAGGTACTGGATATGGTGAAACTAGTATTTTTTTAGCAAAAAATAATCCAAACAAATATGTTATTGCTTGTGAAAAATATATTGATGGAAATTTAAATCTTATAAAAAGTATTAATAAACAAAAATTAAATAACATTAAGTTACATTCAGGAAATGTTTATGAACTTTTAGAAAGGTTAAACAATAAAAAATTTTTTGAGTCAATATGGATATTTTTCCCAGATCCATGGCCGAAAAAAAAGCACTTCAAAAGAAGATTGTTAACTCCTGAATTTTTGAAAATGTTATATATTAGACTTAAATCAAATGGTAAAATTTATATTGCTACTGATTCTGCCTCTTACACTAGATTTATATTTCGTGGAATTTATGAGCTAAAAAATTATTATAAATTAATTAATCAAAATGAAACTTATCTAAAGATTAAAGATTATTTTAATCTTGAGACAAAATTCTATAATAAAGCAATAATTAGTGGAAGAGAGCCAATTTTGCTAATTTTAAAAAAAATATAAGCTTGTATTTCTGCATAATTTTAATATAGGGAACATAATATTAAGGTGGGGATCCCACCTTTTTTTTATAAATATGGCTAAAAAAAAATATAATGTTATTCGTGAGGAAATGCTGCAAGTTGCTAACAATGTAGCTCAAGAAAAAAATATTGATCAGGATTCTGTATTTTCAGCTATGGAACAGGCACTAGAAAAGTCTGCACGTGTTAAATTCGGGCAAGAAATTGACATAAGAGTATCAATTGATAGATCAACAGGTGATATTAAACTAAATTCATATCTTGAAGTGGTTTCAATAATTGATGAAGAATTTCAGTCAAGGCAAATTATCCTCGATGATGCAAAAAAAATTAAACCAGAAATTAATATAGGTGAATTTATTGTAAAAGAATTACCACCAATTGAGTTAGGAAGAGTTGCTGCCCAAAATGCAAAAGGAGTAATTATTCAAAAAGTTAGAGAAGCTGATAAGTCAAAACAGTTTGATGAGTACAAAGATAAAGTAGGTGAAATAGCAGTTGGTATTGTAAAGAGAGTTGAATTTGGAAATTTAATTATTGATCTTGGTAAAAGTGAGGCAATTATTAAAAGAGAAGAATTAATTCCAAGAGAAACTTTCAAAAATGGCGATAGAGTAAGAGCTTATATTTATGATGTTAAAAATGATTTAAAAGGCTATCAAGTTTTTCTCTCTAGAACGCATCCTAATTTCCTATCAAAATTATTTCATCAAGAGGTTCCTGAGATTTACGAAGGTGTAATTGTTGTTAAAAGTGTAGCTAGAGATCCTGGATCACGTGCAAAGATAAGTGTCTACACAGAAGATTCAACAATTGATCCTGTAGGAGCTTGTGTTGGAATGAGAGGTTCACGAGTTCAAGCTGTTGTGAATGAGTTACAGGGTGAAAAAATAGATATTGTTACCTGGTCTGATAATCAAGCTACTTTTTTAGCTAATGCCTTAGCACCTGCAGAAGTGAGTAAAATATTTTTATATGAAGAAAGAAATAAAGTTGAGGTTGTAATACCTGATGAACAACTTAGTCTAGCTATTGGAAGAAAAGGTCAAAATGTTAAACTTGCATCTAATTTAACAAGTCTTGAAATTGATATTTTAACAGAGGAAGAAGAGTCAGAAAGAAGGCAACAAGAGTTTAAAGAAAAAAGTCTACTAATAGCAGAATTATTAGATGTCGAAGATGTAATTGCTCAACTATTAGTTACAGATGGTTACACAACTGTAGATTCTATAGCATCAGAGACTCTTGAAAATATTGAAAAAATAGAAGGTTTTGATAGTGATTTAGCTAAGGAAATACTTGATAGATCAACAAATTATATGAAGGATCAAGATGAAGAGAATTTGAAAATAATTAATGAAAATATTAAAGATGATAATTTAAAAAACCTGGAGGGAATGAATACTAATATTTTAGCTGAACTTGCTAAAGCCAAGATTTTGACCCTAGATGATTTTGCAGATTTAGCAACCTTTGAACTAATAGATAAAGATGAAGGAATATTAAAAAAATTTGATTTAGAAGAAGAAACAATTAATAAAATGATAATGAAGGCAAGAGAAAATTGGTTTGTTAATAAAGATTGAGGAATAAATTGGAAAAAGATAAAGGAAATAAAAAAAAACCACTCAAACTTTCGTCCTCAGGAAGACTTCAAATAAGAAAAAATTTAGGACCCAAAGGAGACAAATCACGATCAGACGGAAATAAAAAAACAATACAGATTGTTTTTAAGAATAAAAATAATCAGCAAAAAAGTTCTTCTACTACCCAATCAAATTTTAGAGGATCTTCAAGTTTAAGATCTCCTAGAAATCCATTAAATCAAACTGCTCCAAATTTCAACACAGGTATTAAAAATAAAAACTTTGAAAATAAAAATAAAAAAAATATAGACTCAAAAAAAAATCAACCAAAAAAATCAACATTAAAACCACTAGATGATGATTTTAATAAATATGATGCTAAAAAAATATTAGAGCAAGAAGATCAAGAGTTTGATAAATTTCCAAGTCTCGCAAAGATTAAAAGAGCGAGAGAGAAAGAAAAACTCCAATCCTCTGAAATAGATGATACTAAAATTTCCAGAGAAGTATCAATTCCTGAAATTATAACAGTTCAAGATTTAGCAAATAGATTAGCTGAAAAAACTGCTGATGTTGTAAAAACACTAATGAAGCTCGGTGTTATGGCTAATGCTACAAAGTCATTAGAAGCAGATACAGCTCAACTTGTTGCAGAGGAGTTGGGTCATAAGGTTGCTGTGGTAAAAGATGAAGATGTCTTATCAGAGATAGAAGATGACTCTGAGGATGAAAAAGACTTACAAAATAGACCACCTGTTGTTACGATAATGGGTCACGTAGATCATGGAAAAACCAGCTTATTGGATGCATTTAGAAAAACTAATATAGTGTCTGGTGAAGCAGGAGGCATTACCCAACATATAGGAGCATATCAAACTAGAAATAATAATAAAATAATTACTTTTATTGATACTCCTGGTCATGCTGCTTTTTCAAATATGAGAGCAAGAGGTTCAAAAACTACTGATATTATTATTCTAGTTGTAGCAGCTGATGATGGAATTAAACCTCAGACAATTGAGTCAATTGCCCATGCAAAACTAGCTAAGGTCCCAATAATTGTTGCTATAAATAAAATAGACTTACAGAATATTGATACTGATAAAGTTAGAAATGAGTTACTATCACATGAAATAATTGTTGAAAAATTAAGTGGAGATGTCCTTGACATAGAAGTTTCAGCAATAAAAGGAACTAACTTAGATAAGTTAGAAGAAGCGATACATTTGCAAGCTGATATATTAGATTTGAAAGCTAATCCTAATAGAAGTGCTAGGGGTGTAATAATAGAGTCTAAATTAGAAAAAGGAAGAGGATCTGTTGCAACAGTTTTAGTCCAAAAAGGGACATTAAGTGTAAGTGACATTTTTGTATCAGGTGCAGAATGGGGAAAAGTCAAAGCACTTGTAGATGATAACGGAAAAAATATTAAAAAAGCAGGTCCATCAATGCCTGTAGAAGTTCTTGGATTTGACTCCAATCCTTTGGCTGGCGATGATTTCATAGTTGTTGATAATGAGTCAATTGCAAGAAAAATTGCTGAGTACAGAACTAGTAAAATTCAAATCCAAAAAAATACTGTCTCTAAATCTAATGTTGAAGAAATGTTCGCTCAGATCAATAAAGGTGAGGTGACTAATCTTCCAGTTGTAATTAAAACTGACGTACAGGGTTCAGCGGAAGCAATTGAAAATTCAATAACTAAGTTATCAACAGAAGAAGTGAAGGTAGATGTTGTTTTTAAAGGTGTTGGAGCAATAACTGAAAGTGATGTAGCTTTAGCAGGATCAAGCAAGGGTTTTATTGTTGGTTTTAATGTTAGAGCTCTTCCTCATGCAAGAGATGTCGCCAAGAGAGATGGAGTTGATATTAAATATTATTCAATCATTTATGAGTTAATAGATGATGTAAAAAATTTATTATCAGGGCTATTAAAACCAGATATATCTGAAAACATAACAGGAAATGTTGAAATCAGAGAGGTGTTTAGCATTTCTAAAATTGGAAATATTGCGGGCTGTATGGTTAAAGATGGACATATCTCAAGAAAATCACAAATAAGAATTCTTCGTGACAATATTGTTATTCATAAAGGATTAATTAGCAGTTTAAAAAGGTTCAAAGAAGAAGTATCTGAAGTAAAATCAGGTTTTGAATGTGGAGTAATGTTAGATAATTATAGTGATATAAAAGTTGGAGATATAATTGAAACTTTTGAAGAAATATCAACTAATAGAAAACTTTAATGCTTTTAAAAAATAATGGAATCACAAAGGCAAATAAGATTTGGGGAATTAATCAGATCATTAGTTAGTGATTGTTTATTAAAAGAAGATTTTTATAACGAAGATATTTCTCCTACATCAATAACTGTATCATTCGTAAGAATGTCTAAAGATTTAAAAATTGCAAATGTATATTTTATGCCTTTGGGTGGCAAAAATAAACTTGAAACATTACAAAACCTTAATAAAAAAAAATATATTTTTCAAAAATTTATATCAAAGGCTAAAATTCAATCTAAGTTTACTCCAAAACTATCTTTCTTTCTAGATGATACTTTTGATGAGGCCCAAAAAATTAAAGAGCTTTTACTTAATAAAAATGTTTTGAGGGATACTAAAGAATGAGTGAAATCCAAGGATGGATAAATTTATACAAACCTAAATACATTTCGTCGTTTAAAGCTATAAATAAAATAAAAAAAAAATTTTTTTTAAAAAAAGTTGGTCATGCTGGGACATTAGATCCACTTGCAGAGGGAATTTTACCTATAGCAGTAGGAAAGGCAACTAAATTAATTCCTTTCATTAATAATGATATGAAAACTTATTATTTTACAGTTTCTTGGGGGGCACAAACTTCCACTGACGACTCAGAAGGTAAAGTAATATATAGATCTAAAGTATTGCCGGAGTTAGATAAAATAAAGATAAGTATAAAAAATTTTTTTGGATTAATATCACAAATACCTCCTTACGTATCAGCAGTTAAAGTAGATGGTCAAAGAGCGTATAAATTATTTAGAAAAAATCAAGACTTCACCATTGCCCCTAAAAAGGTATTCGTCAAAGATATTCAAGTATTATATCATAAAATTGACAAAACATTTTTTTCTATAGAATGTGGAAAAGGTTTTTATATTCGAAGTTTTGCAAGAGATATTGGAATCAAGCTCGGAACATTTGGACATATTTCTTCTTTGGAAAGAGTAAAAGTAGGAAATTTTATAAAAGAGACATCGATTTTACTGGACGATTTATTAAAAATAAGACAAAGGCTCGATGAATTTAATTGTGTTAAACCGTCTATTTCAATGCTGGACGACATCTTGGCTTATGAAATTGTTGACGAAAATGATCTCAAAGATCTTTCGTTCGGTAAATCAATTAAAATTAGAGAGGATATATTTCTTTCAAAAATAAAGGATAAAAATCTTATTTTTTTATCACACAAAGGAAACGTAGTTTCAATAGGCAAGTTAGTAAGTAATTTGTTTATACCAAATAAAGTATTAATATAGGAGTAATGATGTCGATAACAAAAGAAAGTAAGAAAAAATTAATTGATGAATTTTCAAAAAAACAAAACGATACTGGTTCTACCGGAATTCAAATAGCTGTCATAAGTGAAAGAATTAAAAATTTAACTGAGCATTTTAAAACTCATAAAAAAGACAATCACTCAAAGAGAGGTCTCGTCGCTTTAGTTAATCAAAGAAAAAAATTGTTAAATTATCTATCTAAAAAAAATAATGATGAATATTTAGAATTAATTAAGAAATTAAATATTAGAGGTAAATAAAGGATAAAAATAAGTATGTTTGATGTAAAAAATATTGAAATAGAATTAGCGGGTAGAAAACTTAAACTAGAAACAGGTAAAATTGCAAGACAAGCTGACGCGACAGTAATTGCAACTTATGGTCAAACCACTGTTATGGCCAACGTAGTTGCTGCAAAGGCAGCAAAACCAGATATTGATTTTTTTCCTTTAACAGTAAACTATCAAGAAAAATATTATTCAGTTGGAAAAATTCCAGGAGGTTTTTTTAAGAGAGAGGCTAGACCAACTGAAAAAGAAACACTAGTATGCAGACTTATTGATAGACCAGTAAGACCTTTGTTTCATAAAGATTTTAAAAATGAAACTCAAGTTACATGCACTGTTCTGTCTCATGATCAAGAGAATGACTCAGATGTAGTTGCCATGATAGCTGCAAGTGCGGCATTGACTTTATCAGGCCTTCCATTTTTAGGCCCTCTCGGGGCTATCAAAATAGGACACATAGATAATGAATTTGTAATTAATCCAACTAAAGAGCAGCTTTCAAATTCAAAACTCGAACTTATTGTAGCTGGAACAAAAGAAGGTGTTTTAATGATTGAATCTGAAGCTCACGAGCTCTCAGAAAAACAAATGTTAGATGCAGTTGTATTAGGCCAAGATAGTTATAAACCTATTATAGAAGCAATAATTTCGCTGGCAAAAAAATCTGCTAAAGAGCCATGGATCGTTAATGAAAAGGATGATGAATTAAAAAATCTACCATCTAAAATTAATGAAGAATATGGAAAGAAATTTATTGACGCATATAAAGTAATTGAAAAGCAAAGTAGGTCTGAAAAATTAAACATAATTAGGTCTGAAATTTTAGAAAAATTTACAACTGAATCTATTTCAACAGTTCTTTTGTCTGATGCCATAAAAAGTGTAGAAAAAGATATTGTAAGAGGCGAGTTATTAAAAACTGGAAATAGGATTGATGGCAGAGATACCAAAACTGTCAGACCAATAATATGTGAGACGGGGGTTTTAGATAGAACTCACGGCTCTGCATTATTTACAAGAGGTGAGACTCAGGCATTAGTAGTGTCAACTCTAGGCACAGGTCAAGATGAGCAACGAATTGACGCTATTGATGGTGAATATACAGAAAATTTTATGCTTCATTATAACTTTCCTCCTTATTCAGTTGGTGAAGTAGGTAGAGTTGGTTCAACTAGTAGAAGAGAAATAGGTCATGGTAAATTAGCATGGAGAGCAATTCACCCAATGT
>MDTB01077222.1_pt1 | contig 11471 bp, 6 predicted proteins | sample 811161 | NCBI WGS metagenome assembly MDTB01 (sample SAMN05326650, study PRJNA326480) | marine metagenome | isolation source: seawater | place: Mediterranean Sea | collected 2009
TATTCAGTCTTTAGCTGACTTAGGCGTCTCAGTTGCCAGTCTTCCAAAAACGGGCACTATTCAATCCTTATACCGTTTCGGTCAGGATACACTATCTGATAACAACTACTGGTTTCATTGGACTTCTGATGTCGATGTTTGTCGTAGTCAGATTTCGGGAGATACTTCTGAGTGGACTTTTTTTACAGGCGACGGGGGTCCGAAAGCCACCTACAACTCTCTGGCACTATCAGGGTCTAGTTACCCCACCGCAACCCGCCCTCTAGGGTTGGCTGCGCCCACTTCTGCGGCTGTTGCTTCAGCCAATACTTTTACGCCAACAGCCCACCCTGCTACTATTAACCTGACGTCTTTGCATGTTAGCAGTTTAACCACAACGTACGGTATTCTTATTAGTACAGTAGCCGACGATTCTTCAAATTACACAACGATAAACCTCTCTGGCTCAATAACATCGGCCAGCGTTGTTTCAGCGATAAATGCGGCACTTTCTTCAACAGTAACGGCGAGTGAAGACAGCGGCGGTGTAAAAATAATAAGTGTTGCTACCGGAGCAACAGCAAAATTGTTTGTTAAGTTTCAGACGGGCACAACAAGAAACACCAGCGGTACTTTTACTTACGACAGCAGTCCTGATCTACAGGCTACCGGCACCTCCGACACTGAGGCTTTTGTTGTCATTACTGATGCGGAAATAGGATCAATCACCTCAGGGGATAAGATATCAGTAGTTACTGACGACGGTGCTCACATGAGTGCTGTAACATACTCATTCAGCGGCGCAACAAACGCTTCTTTATTTGCGGCGTTTTTAAATACTGCCCTTGGAACAAATGTAGAAGCAACAGCCTATGGCTCTTCTGTTGTGCTAACTCCCGATCAAAGCGGTACCGGCGCAAATGGTTTTATTACTTACTCCCGAACGGTTGGCTCTACTCCAGTCACGACTTTAGTAAATAGCGGTTCGGAATCTGCGGCCCCAGCAAGGTTATTTGTGACTCAAGCAAATGTTGATGCCATGGAGGGTCAATACCTCTCTGTCACTGTGAACGGGCAAGAGAATATTGTTTCGGTTGAAAATCCTGCCTACGCCAGTCAGTTTAACACGTTAAGTGGTTACGGCGTAAGTTCTGAGACATTTGGAGCCGTGGAGCCATTTGCTTTGGTAACTACTCAGGCTGTCGGAACCTCTGCTACTTTACGCATACGCACCGGAAACTACCCAACCCAACCCACGTTTACATTGCAGCAAGCAGAGGGTTACGCAGATGAAGACGATACGTTAGAGACACGTGTTTACGCGTACACATTTGTAAATAAAGAAAGCGGGTTTGAGTTTGAGTCTGCTCCTTCTGAGGCTTCTAATTCTGTGGATGTTCGTGATGGGCAAACAGTTTCTCTGTCTGGTTTTTCAGCAGTGCCTGGAGGCGGGTATGTTGTTACCCACAAACGCATCTATCGCGCTGTAAGCGGAGTGTTCTTATTTGTTAAAGAAACTACAGCGGCTGCGGCTAACTTTACCGACGACGTCAAACCTGATGAATTAGGCGAAGAGCTTCCCACTTTAACTTGGTCCGCGCCACCTCAGACACTGGCTGGACTTACAAACCTACCTAACGGCATGATGGCTGGGTTCAGCGGGCGCGACATATATTTCTGCGACCCGTATCACCCACACGCATGGCCCGAACAATACATTCAAACAATCGATTTCCCTGTTGTGGGGCTAGGGCGCATGGACACAACTCTTGCGGTTTTAACCAAAGGAACACCGTATTTTGTTCAAGGCACTCATCCTGCAAATATGGCTATTGTTAAGGGCGATATCGAGCAAGCTTGCGTTTCTAAACGGAGTATTGTGAGTTTGATGGGAGGGGTTTTATACGCAGCACCTGATGGTTTAATGCTTCTGTCTAGTCAGGGATCTCGAATTGTAACAGAAAACCTGTTCGATTTCTCTCAATGGCAAGCGTTTTTTAAACCAGAGTCAATTCATGCGTACCAGCAAGACAATCAGTATATAGCTTTTTATAATAACGGTACGCAGAGTGGAGGCTTTGTGTTTGATGTACGAAGTGGGCAATTTATCCTTCACGACATTTATGTTGACGCTGGTTACCACGATCTGTTGAGAGACAAGTTGTTCTTAGCGATCAACGACAGTGGCAACAAAGTAAAGCCGTGGGGTTATGGCAGTACCAAATCTTACACATGGCGTTCTAAAAAGTTTTCTCTTCCTCAAATTATGGGTTTTTCCTGTGCGCAACTGGAAGCCGAAGCCTATCCTATGACGTTAAAGTTTTATTTAGACGCCACGTTATACCACACCCAAACTGTTCAAAATCGCAATCCGTTTAGACTGCCTGCTAAGGTGGGGCGTGACCTAGAGATGCAAGTTGAAGGCTCTAACGAAGTATTCTCCCTCTCCATCGCCAACTCAATGACGGAGCTTGCAAGTGGCTAAACTACCCACCGTAACATCTCCCCTACCCCGCGACCTGCAACAGTTTGTGCAGCGAGTACGCGAGGCTTTGGATAGCGGTGGGCCAGACGCAGTTGTTACTGCGAGGCAACTCATTGCCGCTGGCGTCGTGGAGAGTACGACCGGTGGAGGAATTGCACCAATCGGCGGCACAATAGAAACACCTAGAACGCCTTCTGGCCTTACTGCATCCGGTGCGTTGGCTTCCGTAATCATCTCGTGGAATGGACCTCAATATAAAGGCCATGCTTATACTGAAATATGGGCGCATACTTCTGACTTGATAGGCGACGCTGTCCTAGTGGGCATGACTGCGGGAAATAGCTTTGCGCATAGTCTAGGTGTAACTGCGACGCGGTATTATTGGGTGCGCAACGTAAATCAAAATGGAGTAGTCAGTGCTTTCAACGCTACAAACGGAGTTTCGGCGTCGACTGGAACGGACCCTGCGTACCTGTTATCGGTGCTTACTGGGGAGGTTACTGCTTCTCAGCTTGCTAGTAGCCTTAGCACACGAATTGATCTGGTAGACGCGTCTAATAGTGTTTCGGGGTCTGTAAACGCGCGAATAGCTGCGGAAACGGCGGCACGTACTTCCAGCATAAACAGTCTTTCATCAGTAGTATCACAACTAACGGGTACCGCTGCCTACTCGAACTCAACGACCTATGCCGCAAATGATTTGGCGACTTATAACAATAACTTGTACAAAGCTAAACAAAGCACCACAGGAAACCTACCTACAAACACTACTTTTTGGGATCTAGTCGGTAATTATAGTTCTATTAGTCAGGTTGTTGTGGCGAACTCAGGAGATATTTCAACTAACTCCACCGCTATTTCTGGACTAGACACACGGCTTACGACCGCTGAAGGTTCAATCACAAGCAGCGCGTCAGACATTACTTCTCTTACGTCTACAGTTACCGGTCACACGACGAGCATTGGCAACAACACTACCAGTATAAGCGGGAACACGACAGCCATAAGTGGACTGGATACACGTGTAACAACGGCAGAAGGCTCGATAACCAGTAACTCTAGTGACATTACCTCGCTTACCTCAACAGTGGGCGGTCATACAACAAGCATCGGCAACAACGCCACCGCTATTACCGGATTAGATACACGTGTTACATCGGCAGAAGGGTCAATTACGAGTAACTCCAGTAATATTACGTCTTTAACCTCGACCGTGACGGGGCACACGACAAGCATTGGCAACAACGCAACTGCTATTACAGGTTTAGACACACGTGTGACTTCCGTTGAAGGTTCGATCACAAGTCAGGCTGGAAGTATTACAACTCTTAATTCAACGGTGAGTGGGCAGACAACCAGTATTGGAAACAATGCGGGTGCGATTACCAGTTTAGATACTCGCGTTACTTCAGCGGAAGGTACAATCACGTCTACCTCGTCTGCGCTTACCTCGTTGACCACTACTGTTTCTGGCAACACGTCTAGTATAAGTTCTCAGGCTACATCCGTTAACGGTCTGGAAGCACAGTACACAGTGAAGATCGACAATAACGGGCATTTGTCAGGCTTCGGCCTTGCTTCTACTACAGCTTCTAGTGGCGATGTATTCAGTGAGTTTATGGTCAGTGCAGACCGCTTTTCTATTGTAGACTCAACTCAACCTTGGTGGAACGTCGAAAAAATTTCGTTTGGGTATTCTATGCTGACCCAGCACGTCATTATTTCTCAATCTGACTGGAACAGCTACACTTATACATATGGTGATAAACTCGTGTTGCAGGGGCATCCTACCGTCCCAGCGGATAATACAGAGTACAACATCACTGGAAAAAATTCGTTTGCAAACGAATATTTTATTATACTGACGACCAGCAACAACAACAAACCAGCGTCCTTTGCTTCTAGCGCGGGTAGCGCTAGAGCGCTACTTAAAAAAGCCACCACGGTCAGAACACCCTTTGTGGTAACAACTAGCTCCTCTACGATCAATGGAGTAACCGTGCCCGCTGGTGTTTTCATGGATACGGCGATGATCGCGGATGCTACTATTACCAACGCCAAGATCGGTGACGCTGCTATAACAAGTGCAAAGATCGCAAGCGCGACTATTGTAGCAGCTGACATTGCTGACGCGACTATTACAGGCGCAAAGATCGACAGTGCTACGATCACAGGCGCGAACATTCAATCTGCCACAATCACAAGTGCAAATATTCAAAACGGAACAATCCAAGAAGTAGATATTGGTAATGGTCAAATTTCAAACGCTAAGATTGGAAACACTATCCAGTCTAGCAGTTACAGTGCAGGTTCCGCAGGTTGGAAGATAGACAAAACCGGTGCTGCTGAATTTAACGACGCGACCTTCCGTGGAACTCTTGACGTGGGCGGTTCTTCGGGTAGCCGCATGACAATTTCCAGCACTAAACTTGAAGTGTATGACGGCTCTACGCTACGCGTTAAAATAGGGGATTTGTCCTGATGGCGTATGGTATCCAAATAGATAGTGTAAATTTAGACAACAGCAGCCTTAGTGTTGTAGCAAAAGGCTCATTGAGTTCTGCTGGTACAACTACTTTGACCAAGAGTAACTACTCAGGCATTACAGAGTTTAAAGTTGTGTTTATAGCCACGGGCATTCGGGATACGTCAGAGCAAGAATTACGCCCAACTGCTACGGTAGGTTCTACAACCATCACGATCACACAACCGAGTAGTGGAACTCCGCATCAGTATCTGGTTCTGGGCCGATGAGTTATGGTATCGCAGCATATGGCACTGACGGTAAAATAACGTTTCACAGCGATTACTCTTCCATTGTGTACGCTGGGGAAATGACAAAATCAGCAGATCCTACCCAACCAACTTATACTGGCGATCATTACATAACTATTAACGCAACTACAAAAACTTCAAACTATGAAATGGGCTGGATTGTTCAGTACACGATTACGCTCGATGTAGACTATATGATCCCGTTCTACAAACCGGCGTTCAACGGGCAAGAAATCGCAATTATGGACATCGTCAACGAAGGCACCAGCTGGGTTGTAAACTTGTTATTCAGCGGGGGTAGTGGACAATACCCCTACGTCTATGCATTTGCACCCCTAACAGAACTACCTAGTTCTGCGATTACATTAAATACTCATGGTATCGTCGTGTATGATGCAAATTCAAATCTTGTTTTTACTGATAGTAAATCTCCACTGCGCATCGACGACATTATTGAGATCACGCATGGCACTACAATTAAGTCAGGTTCTAAAGGCACATGCGGAAACTCAAGCACATGCCACGTTGATTTTACATCAGATATCAGCACTACTTATACAGGTTCCGCAAACAATACGACCAGTAAACTATACCACATTGTGCCATCAGCTTATGGAGGTTTGGCCTATGAAAACAATGACAGCGGGCGCATTTTTAACTGCGATCCTTTTGGAATACTCAGTAGACCTTTTGCTTGGTCATACAAATCTTGGGCATCATTTAGAGGAACCGTAAAGCACCCACGGGGAGGCTCGACGCATGTAGCAGGGTGGCAGGGCGATTTTGCAGGGGCTGCGCATCAGTACGCTACCGGAAACTGCGGACTTGATGGAATAATTGGCGCTCTTATCGGCGCGTTTTTAGTTGTTTTTACGGGTGGCGCAGCGGCGCTTGTAATCGGTGGCGCTCTTGCAGGCTTTGCTATTGGGTCTATGACCACGGCTACCACACCTTCGCTGAAGGCTTACGATGTTGACGAGACGTTTGATACATCAAACACCGTAAATCTTTTAATAACGGACACAAGTTATTACGGAATTACAGATAATGGAGACGTCAGCCCATGATCGAACCCAGACTTATTAAAAGGAGATTGTTAAAATGAGGTTTTATGTGTTAACGTGTAAACAAGTATTGCTATGTCTGTAAGTTCTTTGGTATTCGACGACAAAGAAAGGGTCGGTCAATGGGTGGCCGATCAAGTTGACCAAGCCTCGTCGTGGGGCGACTTCTACGCAATGGGCGCTGAAGCAAATGGTGAGATCGTAAGCGGAGTTGTTTTTAACAACTTTAATGAGAGTAACTCCACTTGCCATATCGCGGTTAGTAAGCCCACTCGGTTGTTTTTAGAACTGCTGGACCACGCGTATAGTTATGCGTTTGGGCAGTGCGGATTGAAACGACTAACTGGCCTAGTGGCGTCCGATAACCATAAGGCGCTCAAGTTGGATAAACACATAGGCTTCGTTGAGGAGGGTGTGATGCGACAGGCGGGAAGACAAGGCCAAGACATAATCACACTCGTTTTGTGGCCTGGGAATTATTACAGAGGAAGAAGCCATGGGTTCTAAAGGCGCACCACCACCCGACTATGCACCACTTGCGCAAGCAAGTGCAGAAGCCGCCCGTATACAAGCGGGCTTAGGCCGTGAACAGCTTGCGTTTGCAAGAGAACAATATGATCGTTCGGCTCCAATCCTTGAAGGCATTGCGCAGCAGCAAATGGCAGCGCAAAACGAGCAGATGGCGCAAGCGCGAGATTACTACAATTACCAGCGTGATACATACAGGCCGTTGGAACGAAGTATTGTAGCAGATGCCCGACGATTTAACACTGAAGCGTATCAAAACCAGATAGCTTCTCAGGCAGCTGCGGATGCAGGACGCGCATTTGGTATATCGCAACAACAAAATCAACGAGCTATGGCTGCGATGGGAGTTAATCCAAACTCAGGTAGGTTTGCTGGCATGCAAAATGCGTCAGGACTACAGCAAGCAGCCATGCGAGCTAACGCAATGACCGGCGCAAGAAACCAAGCGCAGCAGCTGGGCTACGCGAGACAGCTAGACGCCGCAGGGTTAGGCCGTGGGTTGGCAGGAGCGTCGACCGCAGCTTACGGAGGCGCAAATACAGCGGGTTCTATGGCTGGCGGTAATGCACAATCCGCAGGACTGAACTACATGGCGGGTATGGGCCAAGGAGCAGGTACGATTGCTAGAGGTCAACAAATGCAGATGCAGGGATTGAGTAGTGTCCTTAACGCGCAGACGCAGTCTTACATCAATACACAAGATAGCTTTATGGGTGATCTTGGCGCGGTTCTTGGTGGCGCTGGAACACTAGCTCAGGGCGGTGGCTTCGCCGCGTTATCGGACCGACGGATTAAAGAAAATATTATAGAAGTTGGAGTCGACCAGAGAACCGCGCTTACTTTGTACGAGTTTAGTTATAAAGGCGACGACGCCAGACGGTTTCGCGGCGTAATGGCAGATGAGGTCGAGCTTAGTTACCCAGATGCTGTGGAAGACACTGATTTAGGGTTCAAAGCTGTTCGGTACGACTTGTTAGGCATAGAGTTTAAGGAGGTGTCCTGATGGCACGGCAGAACCGTTGGAAAACATTTGCTGACGCATTTGACGCGACATACAGGGTAGGCAACCAACTACAAAAAGCCGTTGCAACGGGTGGCATAGCTTTCAAAGATTACGAAGACGAAGAGGGGAACAAGCTTAAAGGGCTTGCCTTAGATCGCGCTAGAAATACTGATTACGCAGCCGCCGAAACACGCTTCGGCGATCCCGCTAAAGGCATCAAGATGCGCCAGGATTTTGAAACATCCCAGCAGAACAGACTGATGACTGATCTACGAGACGCCACTCAAGCGGAGCGTATTAGACAAGAAGGCCCAATAAAAACGTCTACAATGCTATCGCAGAACCGATCCCGTGACGCCATATCAGCCAACAACGAACTCGCATTTAAGATGCGAGATATAAATAAAGAGCAAGAAGCTGCTGCACTACGAGCAGGATATGGGCTGGCAGCGGCTCGGGATACCCTAGCGGCAGAGTTAGCTGGATCAGAAGGAGCCAGAGATGCCGGTTATGCCCGTCTACGAGCGCAAACAGAAAAAGGTTTACGGGATGCGGCTCAGGCTACGGCACAGGAAAGTTACTTTGCGGGCGATACCTACGCGCAGGTTTTAACAAATGAAGGCAAGGCAAAAGTAGCTAACGCAAAACTAGATGCGGTAACTGCAAACCTACAAACTGATATAAAAACCCAACCGGGGTATAAATCTAATGCTATGGCGACTGCCCTAGCTCAGTCGGGAAGATCGCTCAATACTGCTTTAGTAAACGAACGCTTGTCCGCGATGCCGGAGTTTGAACAGAAGTTAAAAGACGAACTACTGACAGGAGCGAACCTCGCTAAAGCCGCACTGGCAGATTCACAAACGGCTGTAAACTTGTCGGGCAGCGCAGACTACCAAGCAAACGTTCTTCAGGCAGGGTTGTCAAACTCAGAAGCAGCCGCAGCAACAGCCCAAGAGCAAGCACTTTTGGCGCAGCGATCTTTTGCGGCCAACCAATTTATATCTAAATGGTATGAAGGTGCAGATGCAAAAAACCCCGCTTCGATGTCAGGACTGGTGGAAGGGCTTAAGCAGATCGACCCCGTTATGGCTAACCGGTTGGCACGTGATTTCGGTGAGCACGAGTTGTGGCAGATAACAAATGACGCTTTGGTCTTTCGCGGAAAAGCCAATAACGCAATGACCGAAGAGGGATACGATGGTCTTGTACAAGTCCTAGACGAGTATAACGGCGACTCTCTGGGAATTAAGATGGTTGAGGGTACCGACGGTGGTATGTCTATTGTCGAAACCGATGCAGAAGGAAATACCGTTCGTACCATCGCATCTGGCAAAGACGAAAAGGAATTTAAGGCAGATTTACAAGCAGCATTAGACCCAGCAAGCAGCTTAGAATACCTCGTCACGTTAAACGACATGAAGTATAAAGAAGCACTGGCGCTTTACAACACAGCGCAAGCAGAATCGCTTAAGAAAGGCAAGCCCTTAAGCCCAGAGCAGAATGCCTACCAGATGCTTTATAACCCCGAAGCGTCTTTGTACGACAAGGAACTAGCGCTCGCACTTTTACTTAAAGATAATCCCGAAGCCTATGAACGACTAGCGCCACTACTAGAGGAACTTGATGTAACGTTGACTCCAGACGCACCGGCTTCAGATGCACCGGCTCCAGATGCCAACCAAGGTCCAAGCCCCAACGGTTTAGGTGGCGAGCAGAACACCCCTGTAATCCCCGACGGCGACCTACAAATGAGCGATGCTGACGTTGAGACCGGACAGATTGTTCTTAACGCCGTGGGAAACAAGTCAGTGTCTGAAGTGTTAGAAGCAGAAGGCTCTGCCGCGCGGGTAATCAATATGCCTACTCTTTTAGATAAGGCGATTAAACTTCTTCAGATTCAGATAACGAACCCCACACCGAAACCGGGGTCTCGGGCGAAAAATAACAACGCGATTGCAGAGCGTCAGAAAAAACTTCTAGCGGACCTACAGGCACACAGAGCCACCCTCGGGGATTAAACTATGGCTTCAGTACAGATAGAGTATTTTCGAAAAAAATATCCTTGGTTGACTGAGGATGAGTATTCCGACGCTCAGGTTGTGCAACTTTACGCGGACCAGACAGGTCAACCGGTTCGGCAGGTTGCTGAAAGATTTGGCGTCGTTGATCCCGACCAAGGTGACATGAGCCGTGGTTTTTCTGCCGGTGTGGATTCACTTAAGGCTACTGGGTACGGGGCACTCGGCCTTGCTGGTGATGCTCTGGGCATTGATAGCATTAGAGATGCGGGTATTCGTGGCTATGAGCGCAACATGGCTGAGACTGCCATTAACGCACGTGAGACAGACACCATCGAAGGACTAGATAGCGTCGGCGATGTTGCGGATTTTGTTCAATACTATTCTGGTTATGGTGTGCCACAAGCCGCAAGCGCAATAGTTAGCGGCGGCATCGGCGGCTTGATAGGTAAGCAGGCTGTAAAACAGGGCGTCAAAAAGAAATTAGCTGATGGGTTAGATAAACAAGCGCAAGATTTACTGAGAAAGGGGCAGCAACGTGGTGGTCTAGCAGGGGTTGGCGTACAAGGCGTAGGAAGTGAACTTGGTGCTACCTACGGTCAAGCTGTAGAAGAAGCACAAGCACGTGGCGAGTCCATTGACGATATTAACCTTGGTCGAGTAACCGCATACGGAACTGCTGCCGGTTTATTGGAGACAGCTGGTGACGTTGCTACTCTTGGTTTAGCGCGGCTTGGTCCTGCAAAAGACCTGATTGCCGCTACTCAGAAATCAAGAACAGCACGAGCCGTTACACGTGGTACCGGAGCCGCTGGTGTAGAAGCCGTGACAGAAGGATTACAAACAGGATTAGAAGATTTAGGTGCTGGCCGTAGCATGGAAGATGCACGGTTCTTTGATCCCACTGCGATGGCAGCTGGTGCAATCGGCGGCGGTCAGCTGGGTGTGTTAGGCGGCGTCCTAAGTCCATCTCCAGACAGTAGTGCCACCGAAGCAAACGATATTCAGCAACGGGCGCAAGTCCAACTTGAAATGGATTTGGGTGATCCAAACGGCGAAGCTGTCACGCGGCAGGTGCAGCAGCGTCAGGCAGAAAAGCAAGCAGAGATGGACCGCGTGGAGACACAGCGTCAGGACGATCTGCGTAGAGAGGTAGCTCAGAACTTTACAGAGGGTGATTTTAAAAAACAACTTGAGGCGGGCAAAAAAGAACGTGCTGCCAAACTAGAACTCGACGTAGATAACCCGTCAACCGAAGTCGGGCAGACCTTTTTAAACATTGTTAAAGAGGAGCGCTTACTTAGCCCCGAAAAGATACAGAAGCGCAAAAAAGAATTTGTTAAGCAGACGCTTGAAGAAACCGAGCCAGAGATAGATTTTGACGCTGCTTATGAAGCCGCCCTTGATGAGCAGATTGCTAACACGGGTCAAGCCAGCTTTGACTTTGACGGTACAGCGTCGCAGCCGCAGCCGCAGCAAAAAGAGGCAGAGCCACCAGCACCAGCAGCGACCGCTGCCGTTGATCCCCTAACTATACCGGTACGCCAGCGCAAAGATGCCATCAAGCAGACCGAAGCACTGGTAGAGGACGGAAGTTTACCACCAAACTGGGCAGA
>MDTB01186204.1_pt1 | contig 11471 bp, 10 predicted proteins | sample 811161 | NCBI WGS metagenome assembly MDTB01 (sample SAMN05326650, study PRJNA326480) | marine metagenome | isolation source: seawater | place: Mediterranean Sea | collected 2009
AAACATATTTTTTGCCTTATTTTCCGATGCTAAAAGATCCGGTTAAAAGGATAGAGCAAGATGTTATATGGAAAAAAATATGTGAAGAATTAGGATGGAAATTTATTCCTACTGTATAGGGCAGGGTCATGTCCCCGCACGACGTTTTTATAGAATATTTTTAGTAAAAATATTATAACTTTATTTAAAAAATATTATAACTTTATTTAAAAATAATTAAACTTTATTTAAAAAATAAATCATTATTTAATATATAAATTAATAAATAATGACTTTAAGACCAACTTGGGATCAATATTTTAAACAACTTGTTGAAATTACTTCTACTCGTTCTTCTTGTGAGCGCCTACACGTAGGTTGTATGTTTATTAAAGATAACAGAATAGTTGCTCAAGGGTATAATGGATATATTGCTGGTTGTGAACATAAAATGGTTATGAGGGATAATCATAATATTGGAACAATTCATGCTGAACAAAATGCTATTACAGATTGTGCGAAAAGAGGTGTTTCAAGTGATAAGTGTACAGCATATATTACACATTATCCTTGTTATAATTGTATGAAATTAATGGTTTCTTGTGGAATATGTGAAATTAAATATATAAATGATTATAAGAATGATGTTTTAGTAGATGAATTAGCAAAACAAGTAAATATTAATATAGAAAAAATCTAAAAATAATTTATAAACTTTGTGTTACTCTATTGATAAGTTGTAATAATAAATAAAATATAGTAGAAAATAACATACTAATAAATACATTACCATATAAATTAGCATTTCCATCATTAGCAAATAATCCTGGTCCCATTTTTTTTACAAATTTTTTAAATGCTGGCAATTGAAAAGCAAAATATAAAATAGATAATATAATAGGAATTTGTAATTCATTATACATCATATCTAAATTATCTATTTGTCTTTGTTGATTAACATTTTCTTGAATTAAATGTTCAGGTGTTTGCATATTATTTATATAATCTTCATGTGTAGGTGGAGGAGGTACAAAATTTGGTTTAATTTCAACATCATTATTAACTTGCATAGGAATGGCAGGAATATCTCTGCTAGGTAATCCGGTCATTCCTTGAGAATTAGCTTTTTGTAATTGTCCTATTAATTCATTATAATTAGTTTGTTGTGTTTCTCCTTGTTGTTGCTGTACTTGTTGTGGCATCTGAGAAGGCATTTGATTATTACTTTCACTTATGATTTCATTTTTTGTTAAAACTATATTATTTGCTTGTTGATTATTCATATTAGACATTTGAGGTATAGTTTGATTTTGAACATTAGCTGGAGGTAATTGTGATATAGATGTTATGCCATTTTGATTATTATTATTATTATTATTATTAATATTAATATTTTCCATACTTTATTTAATTTATACTAAATAAAGTATATTTTTTCAAAGCAATTTACGCAAAATCAACTATTTTTTTACTTTTATTACAAGCTACTGTCTTTTCTTTCATTACATAACAATGTTCATTACTTGAATCAAATGAAAATACTTGGTTTCTTATTTCATCTTGTTTTGGACCAATAAAACTATAACAATTTTTTCCTTCACATAATTTTCTAAACAAAGAAGCTAAACCTAAACCTAATATTATTGATAATATTATTCTTCCATTTTCTGTATACATTATATTATTGACAAAACGATTAAATCTTTTACCTATCATTTTATATACTATATAATGTATATAAAATAATATATTCAAAATTTATAATAATATATTCAAAATTTATAATAATTTATTTAATTACTGTACAGGAACATGATTTATTTGACTTGATTTACTAGGACATTTAACTTGTTCCATGGTATATTCATAACAGTTTTCTGCTCTATCTTTATATTCAACTTTATTAATATTTGATGGTGTAGGATATACATTAATTTTTTTTCTATCATCATTTAAGTATATAAAAATTAATCCTAAAAATAAGCTTAATAAAAATACTCGTAAATTTATAATTTTAAATATTCCTGTAATCATATTATAATATATCTAATATAGTATAATATTTTATTTTAGTCCTATGAAATATTATTTTTATATATCATCATTTAATTTTCAATATAAAGTTATTCTTATAATTTTTCTTCAGTATCTAATGCATCGTCTTCATCTACATTATCAGTTTCTTTATCTTCTTCGGTTTCAGTATTTACATTATATGTTGTATCTTCATTAATAGATATTTCAAGTTCTGATAAAGTTTTACTATATTGAAATAATGTGTTTAAATTTGAATCATCATTTTTTTCAATATAATTTATACTGTATTTCATTTTTAATATTTCTTCATCTAAAATACGTATTTTTGAAGCATATAATTCTAAAGCAGAAACTAAATATCTATTTTCTCCTGTTGTTTCATATAAATTATATATTTCTTTAAAATCATTTATATAATTATAATTTTCCATTACTTTATCACTGATTAAATTTTTATATTCTTCATTATCTATGGTATTATGTAATAATACTAATTCGTTATATATTTCTTGTTTTTTATTTAATTTATCTTTTATTTTTTCAAATTTTTCTACAGCAAAATCTTCTAATATATAATTAAATAAATAATCTAATTTTGTTACCATTATTTCTTTTTTTGCTTCTTTTATTTCATTATCAACATTGATTAATTCATTATGTAAATTTAGTGTTTTATATCTCTTTATGCTAATATTTAAATCACAAGGTTTGGATAAATTACCACAAGAAACAGATAATGTATCTGATGTTTCTTTAAATAGTGTTCCACCATCTTTATTACAACTTATACATTTAGGTTTAGATTTAGAAAAAAGTTTTTTTTTATTTTCAATACTAATATCCGAGTTTAGTATTTTATTTTTAGCTTTTTCTAATAAAGTATTATATTTATTTTTTAATTTATAATATTTTTCTATATTTTCTAAATATTTTTCAAATTTTTCATCATTATTTTTCAAAATGTATTTACTCATATTATATATATAATAATTTTTATTTATTAATAACTAATAACTAATAACTAATAATTAATAACTAATAATTAATAACACTGCTAAAAATATATTTTTTTATGTAATAAATTTGCTTCTGGATGATTACTATAATCTGGTAAATTTGTGATCATATTATTTCTTATACGTTGATTATTTTCTAAATCTTGTCTATTATAATATACTAATTTAGACATAATATATTCTTTTTCCTTTAAATTTTTCATATATCTTTCTTTACTATTTATTTTTCCTTTATAACGAGTATATAATATTATAAATAATACAATAACAAAAAATAATAATAAGCCTATATTGTAATATAAATTATAATTTTTATTTTTAAACTTATTACATTCATTTAATATTCCATTAAAAAAATACTTAACACCATTATCTACTAATTTGGGTTTATTTAAATTATCATTTGTATTAGATGAACTAATATTTAAGTCTAAATAATTGTTTAAATTTTTAAAATCCATAATACTAATTAATAATTTGTGTTATTTTAAAAAAATAAATTATACATATAAATATAATTATATCTACAAATGGCTGATAATACTGTAAATCCTGCTAATTCTGCTATATATTTTGCTATGTTAACTATAGTATTTACTGTTGTTAATATATTTATGATTAATTCTGCTAATACTTTAGAAGCAATTGAAGCTAATAAAAAAAATATTGTTTACACATTAATTTATATGGGTTTGGTGCTTTCTGGAACATATTTTATAAATCTTAGAATCTCACAAGCTTTATGTCCTGATGATGGTATACAACATTATAATATTTTCTTTGCTACTGTTTTACCCTGGTTAATTATTTTTGTAATTTTATATTTTTTACTTGAATTATTTCCTGGATGGGTTGCTCCTTTTTCGAATACAATAGGATATTTAGTTGTTAAAATATTAGGTGTTGAAACATTTTTAGAAAATGTTTTAAATAAAAAACCAGAAAAAGAAACTATCATTAACGCAATAAATAAAATAAAATCCCATAAAGCTAAAATAATAAATGAATTTGATGATGACAGAAATAATTTTGAGAAATTCTTTGAAAAATTTAAAAAGGAAAAATTATCAGATGAAAATATAATAGATATTAAAACCAGTGAAGATATTATCCAGCTTTTTAAATTAATAAATATTAAATTTATTGTTGGAAAAATGGTTTGGTATATATTAGCAGGTACAATAGTAGCTTCAATTTCTTATAATTATATTGTAAATATGAATTGTCAAGAAAGTGTTGAAGATATAGAAAAAAAAATAGCTAAACTACAAGAAGAAAATGAAGAAGAAGATGAAGGCACAGGTTAATAAAAAAGATAATTTTATTATAATATTAATTTTAAAATATATAAATTAAAATTAATTATTTAGTTTTTGGAATTTTTTGAAATAATATTAAAACATAAATTTATTAAAATTTACATAATACAAAACACCTAAATAGCAAAAAATAGCAAATATTATAATTATTAACCAAATTGGAACTACTGTTTTATTTTTATATCCAATACCAAATTCTCGTGGTTTTCCATTTTTATCAAATACAAATCCCGGTTTAATAACTATTAAACCTATAAATAGTATTACAAATAAAATTATAGAAATTAATGTTATATTTTTTAATATAAATTGTCTAAGCATTATTATTTTATTATATAAAAATAATATTATTAATTAATTTTATCAATAATATTATTGCCCATTTTTATTTATATTTTTGTTTATTTTCTTTATTGCCCATTTTTATTTATATTTTGTTTATTGCCCATTTTTATTTATATTTTGTTTATTTTGTTTATTTTGTTTATTTTGTTTACAGACCAAAAACCTGATTCCCCGTTACCATTTCCTGAGCTACAATACCCATAAAAGCAATCATTGCTAAACGCCCATTATTTAGTTCTTTATTTAGAATTTCATCACCTACATTTTTCATAGGAATATTTAATATATTTCCCGGTTGATAATCATCTTTAAGCATATATGTAGTATTTGTTGTAAATGGATTAACCCATCCTCTTCCCATTCTAATAGCTTCATATGAAGCTACACCCAACCAAAAAGGTGCTTGATGAAAAGCATCCATAGACGATAAATAATTGATTCCAAGCATAGAATGAGTTTTATCAAAATGTTCTAAAATTGGAATTGCTGTTGTTGCTAACATAGCAGTTCTTCCATGCTGAAGTTCAGCTTCACGAGTATATTTAATACGGTTTTCACTCTTATTTTTTAGAATATTTAAAGGATCAAAATTCTCAAATGGCTTGGTAGAACCAACATATCTAAATGATTTTACTGGCGATGATGTAATAATTAGAGCATTTGTAAATGTAAATAGGATAGAAATACAAGTTGTAAGCATATAAATATATATTTGTAATTATCTTTATATATTTTTAAATAATATTTTAAAATTGATTAAATATTATTTATAAATACCCGGTATTAAAACAAACAAAATCACCACTATTTAATAATATAAATGAGACATGATAATATTTATTACTTGAATAATAATAATAATTATTTGAATAATAATTATTTGAATAATAATTATTTGAATAATAACAATAACAATAACAATAACAATAACAATAACAATAACAATAACAATAACAATAACAATAACAATAACAACAATAACAACAATAACAACAATAACAATAATACTAATGAAAATAAAATTTTTGCATATTTTAAAAATTATTCCAAAAAAAAAACTAGTATGATTTTTGATTTTAATAACGAGCATGAAGCATGTGGAGAAAGTTTTGAATGTAGTATTTGTTATGATGAATGTAATACATGTGGTACTAATTGTATTACATTACCGTGTAACCATAAATTTCATAAAGGTTGTTTTAAAAGATGGTTTTTAGTAAATAAATCTTGTCCATTATGTAGATTTGATTGTAGTGGTTTAAATTTAATACGTTCCCATTAATTATATTCATAATCGCTTTCATAATCATCATCGTCTGGAATAGAACCCATATCATATGCTTCTTTATCCATTTGTTCTTCAGCTTGCATTTTTTCTTCCATATCTAACTCATATATTTCTTTATTCATATTTGTTACATTACTTACTTTATTTAACATTTTTTCTTTTAATGCTTGTTTTTCTAATTCCATACGTTCTTCATCATAATTTTCTTTAACATATTGTGTTAATCCTTTCTTTAAACCTTTGCTCCATTTTTCTAATTTATTATTTTTAAATAAATTTTCAATTTCTCTCTCTTCATCTGTTAAATCTTTTAAATATTCTGTAATTAAATCTTTTTCTTTTTCTTTTGCTATAATTATCCTACTTTTTACTTTTTCATAACTATTATTAACTAATGTATTATGAGAAACCATAATATTCATAAATAAAGATATATAAGATACTATACTACTCTTCAATTCATCTTCATTATATTCTTCATAATTAGTTATTTCTAATAAAAATTCAGGATTAGATGTAATATTTATTAAATCATTAAAAATACTATTAAATACATAATTATTAAAAAACTCAATAAATTGTTTATCAAATATGCCATTTATTATATTATCACCTGTATCAATTGGTTCATAATATTTTATATTTTCCAATAATGTCATTAAAATCTTTGCCCTATTTTTTATTATTTTAAATACTAAATCCATAGAATTAATATATGAAAAGCTCATCAATTCGTTATAATATTTGCTTAAAATATTTGCCACATCTCTCTCATGTATTTCTGATAGATTCCAATGTTTTGGTACAGAATTATAATTAATATTTTTATTTCTGATTATATTTGGAAAAACATTTAATAAATTTTTCATATAATTATTATAAAATAATTGATCTTTATAACCAAATACATTGTCAATATTAGTTTCTATATTTTTGATTTGTGACTTACTTATATTTGGCAATGTTTTAATATAATTTATTATATTTGATTTCATCATATTGTTAGCACCAATTATATAATTTTTTATTGTTCTCAAGTTTTCATTTTCACTAGATTTAACCATTATATCATAAGTATCTAATAAATCAGTCATTCTAGATATTAATAAATCATCATCTATTCTATCACTTTCATCTAATAAATTGTAATTTTCTATAGCTAATCTAATTTTATCTATATTACTTACTAATGTAAAATCATTATAATTTGCTACAATATTTCTTTTATTAATTATATCTAATAAATTATCAAGTTGAGCTTTACTATAATTTTTACCTTGTCCTTTTAATATATCAATTTTTTCATTTAAATCCATATCTTCATTTAATAATTCGATAGGTTTGTCCATACAAACACTTTTAATTTCATCATCAATGGGTAATTTATTTTCAAAATTACAATAATAAATGAATGATTTATATATAATATTTTCATTAAATCCACTTTCAATTTTTGGTTTTATTAATTTTGTAGTTAAATTATGGTATAATATTCTAGCATCAGATAAATTTTTCAAATTTTGAATTAAATTATTGTAGTAAACAACCATATTATTATTTTCAATAATTGTTTTATCGTTTTTTAAGAAAAATAATATAGTATTATTCAATTCATTACAGCAACTATTTTCTAAAAATGGTTCTCCATTATTATTTTCTAATATTGCTGAATTTTTTTTAACAACTTTTTGAATACTTTCAATTATTTTATTAGAACAATATATTATCTTAGAATTTATAGTTTCATTAAAAAAATTGGCCTTTCCATTTGTAATATTTTCCAATATCATATTTTCATAGCCACTATCTAATGGTTCCATATTTGTCGAAGAAATATGTAAATCAATTAAAGGAGGATAAAAATTATGCCATTTACTAATTGATACATTTTCTTCATTTACTTTTGCTTCTTTATTAGTTATTAAATATTCTTCTTTTTTTGTTTTTAATAAATCTAATTCACTATCAGTCGATACAAATTTTTCAATTAAAGATTCAATTTTTTTCATAATAATTGATTCACTCATTTTCAAAATAGTATTCCAAGGAGCTACTGAGGTTTTAATTTTATTTGCTACGCAAGCAACATATATTAGACTAGTTTTATCATTTATATCACCATATGGATAACCACTAAAAGATTTAATACATCCTGGGAAAGTTTTTTTTGATTTAATTGTTGGTATATTTAATTGTATAGCTAGTAAGAAAAATGTTAAACTTAACATCAATAAAGATAAATTATATGTATCTTCATATGATAACATTTTTTTAGATTGTCCTTCTTTTTTAGCCGTTTTTAATATTAATTTTTCATATTGTATTTTAGATGGTATACTTTTATTTTGTATTGAAATTATTTTTTTTATCATTAAATCAATATTGTCATTATCTAGTTTAATAGACATCATATCACTCATTGCTTTAAATATTTGCTTTATCATTAAAACATCTGGATTTAACACTTCTTTTTTATTATTTAATACATATGAATATTCTTCTTCTAATACTTGTTTAGTCATTAGTTTAAATCCTTGTTCATCATAACCTTCATCATTACTGAATTCAATTCGTTTAATAATGTATCCACTATATTTATCAACCCAATAATTATTATCATCACTAATGGTGCCTTGTTCAGCACATATTGCATCTAATTCCATTAAATAATTTTTTTTGTTTGAAAATACATTTGCCAATTTTAATAAAAACAACGGCATTAATTTAGCACCTGATTTAATACAATATAACCAATAAGTATTTTCATCATTAATAGCATATCTAGTATATCTTAAACAGAATTTTTTTATTAATTCATTTTTTTGTATATGATCAGGAATAGCTAATATATTATCTCTTATGTTTTCATAAGGAGATAATTCTTGTTTAATTTCTTCAAATGTATCATATTGTAATAAGCTATTATTAATTTTGAATTTATTATTGTAATTTATCTTGACAATATTTCTAACATAATTTTTAGCTTTTTCATAATTATCATTTATTTTACCTTGCATTTGTTCAATACTTAAATCATATTTTGCTTTAAAATTATCTAATATTTTATCTACATCATTTTTCAAATTTTTATTTTCCAATTCTTTTGCTGGCATACATTTATCATCTTTAGATATACACTCTTTAGTGGAATCACAAAAAATCTTGTTTGAATCAATATAAAAAGTGTCTTTAAATTTATCATCTAATTCCCATATATTATTTTTTCTAATATAAATATAATTTTTGTTATCTTCTTTATTAATTAAAACAGCATAATCATCATCAATTATTTCTCTCTTTTCTTCCATAATTGCTTTAGCTTCTCTCAAAGCTTGATTTTTAGTAATATTCATTTTTTCTATTATTTTATTTGTTAAAAAATTGTAGAATCCTTTATCATCCATTGTTTCTTTTTCATTTGAAAAATCATTTTTTAATGAATAAAATGTATTATCATATATTGTATCAAAAAATATTAATTTATTATTATCATTTTCTAATTCTTCGAGAGAATTATATTTTTTACTTAAATAATAATTTTCACATTCAGAATACGAAGATTCTTGTTCAATTGTTTCGTCTGTTTTTTTGCCTTCTAATTTTTTAGATTCTTTTATAAATGATTCTAATAAATTGCCTACAATTAAATCTATAATATTTTTATTTAACGCACTCATAAAAAATCGCCCATTATCTAATCTAATAAAATAACTAAAAATTTCATCATTATTTAAAATATGACTATCAATATTATAAATTTCTATAATATCATTTTGTAATTCTTTATTTAACATTTCAAAAGAATATACAAAATTTTCACTATTTACATCTTTATTTAAAATATTAATAATGCTATTTAATTCTTCATCCTGCAATTTATAATCTGTTTTATATTTTTCAATATTACTTGTGATTAGTTTATTTAATATATCCATATCTTTGGTATTTAAGTTATTAAAATCAATTCCTGCTACTTGTAACGAATCGAGAGATTGTTTATAATTCAAGAAAATATTAAAGTCATTCAATGATTTTATAAAAATGTTATTAGTTGGAATAAAACTATCTATTAAATTACTTAAACTATCAACATAAGATTCTTTAGAATTTTCAATATTACTATTTTCCATCATAAAATTATTTATGGAGCCAAATAATTCATTATTATGAATATTTTCATGAGTATTTTTGTATTTTTCTATAGTTTGTTCATCAAATATATAATTATCTATATTTGTATTTTTATTAAGAAAATGTGAATAATTTAAATATTGTAAATTTAAATTTGCTTTAGTTTGTATATTTGTATAATTATGATTAATTTTAGAAAAATTAAATACAGAAAGAGGCAGTGTTATAAATGATATTAAATTAATTTTATCATCGGATGTTAAATATTTACTTTTGAATTGTTTTTTGAAATTAACATAATATGATTCCAACATTTTCATTCCTTCATTATAAACATCTATTACGAATCTTTGCTTATTTATTACTCCATTTTTCATTAAATAACTATAAAAATCATCATAAATATCATTAACTACATTCATTTGTTCTTTAACATATAATCCATTTTCATATTTGGCAATATTTGAATCAAATATTGAGGTTAAATCATTTATGTATTTTTTATAATCATTTAATTGATCTTTAGAATTGCTCTTGGTCCATTTATCTACTATTTTTGTAAGTTCTAAAATAAGTTCATCACCTTTTTCTTTAATAATATATTCATCGTCTAATTCATCATTAATTTCATCATCTTTATAATATAATATTTTTTTAGAAGTAGCAACAGGTAAAATCCAATATATTTTCTTATTTAAATTTATTAAATTTTCTTTTAATGGTTTATAAAATTCATCATTTAATTCTATCATATAAGGAACTTTATTTTCATCAAAATTTGAACAATTATTTCTAAGTTCTTTGAATCTAGTAGCTAATAAATTAATATTATTTATTAACTTTTCATTTCTCTCTTCTATTTTATAATTATTTAATTCATTATCTATAAAATCTGTTATTTGTTCTTCTAATATATATCTCATTTGATCTTCTGGAACATTCACATAATTTACAAAAGTTAATACTTCTTCAAATATGATTTCATCTCCTAAATTTTCATTTAAAATTTTCTCATCTTCGTTAAATAATAAATCTGTATCATTTTTGTCTTTATTATCTAAATTTAAATATACCGATTTTTGTATATCATCTTCTTCTGTTTCTTCTGTTTCTTTTGTTTCTTCTGTTTCTTCTTTTATTTCTTCACCTGGTACATTGAAAGCATCGCTTTCTTTCAATACTATTTTTTCAATATTTAGATTATCTGGAATACCTGAATAAGCAAAATCAATATATATTATTTCTTTATTTACTGATGTTATTTCTATCATATCTTCTTCAATATTAGTAATAGTACCATTGAGAACAAAAGGTAATGGTTCACCAAAATAAACAGAAATATTTTTACCAATTTTG
>MDTB01036790.1_pt1 | contig 11470 bp, 13 predicted proteins | sample 811161 | NCBI WGS metagenome assembly MDTB01 (sample SAMN05326650, study PRJNA326480) | marine metagenome | isolation source: seawater | place: Mediterranean Sea | collected 2009
CTATGTGTGGCAGCTGGTGCATGGACTGGCGGATCGAGGCATTGATTTAACTGTCGTGTGTGAGCAGGTCTGTGAGCCACCAGGCGCTGGTGTTCGGATCCTTGAGGTTGAGGCCTCCCCTGAGCGACCGCGTTGGAAGTCGATGATGACGTTTCGAACACGCGTTGATAAAAAGATCCGAGATGCGTTTCGTGGTCAAGCGGTCATTGTTCACAGCCATGAGCGTTCCCTTTGTCATCAGGTGACAACCTTTCACGGGCCACCGATCGAGCCGCCCAGAGGTTTTGCGTGGCTTTCACGCTTCAATAAACGAGTTGCTGCATGGCAGCAACTCGAGCGCGATGAGTTGCTCGGCCCGAGCGTTCAAATGGTTTTGCCAGTATCCAGTCAGGTGCAAGGGCAGCTGACCAGTCGATATCCGGAAATCATCGGAAAAAAAATCGATCTGGCTTGGCCTGGCGTTTATCCGTCTGAGGTGGATTCAAGTGTGTCGACACGAATGGACTCGGATCATGTGAGATTTGTATTCGTTGGCAAAGAGTGGAGACGGAAAGGTTTAGATATTGCAGTTCGTGTTGTTGAGGAATTTCGGAAAACACACTCGACTGCGACGCTGAGCGTATTTGGTCTCGATCCGACTACCCTCCCGCGTGCGATGCGCGCGCGCGACTGGATCAGTTTTCAAGGCTGGTCGTCTGAAATTCCCTGGTCTGACTTTGACGTGTTGCTGCATCCAGCCCGTAAAGAGCCATTTGGTATGGTTGTCGCAGAGGCGCGGAGCTTTGGCGTTCCAGTCGTGATGTCGTCACAGGTTGGTGCGGCGGATCTTGAATTAACTGAAACAAAAATCCTCGATATCGACGCCCCCTTGGCAGAATGGTGCCATGCGGCTTCCGAGTTGATTCAAACTAATACGCGAGAGCGGGAGCTTAAATGGACTTGGAGCGATCTCGTGGCAGAACACATTGAGACGATTTACCCGCAATTGGAGGCGGTCACCCTATGAATCCAACAACGATGCCAGTTTGGCTGCGTTACTCAGAACGCGCATTTGCGTTCAACTTTATTGCCTTTTCTTTCGTGATGTTCTCATGTTGGTTTCCAACGGGGTTCTCGGCAACCTTTTCGACATTGGCCTTTTTCTTCGCACTGCCGATCTTTTTTCATCGAATCCGCTCTGTTGAGTTGAATCGGTTTGAACTCGCGGGACTGGCTCTTTTTGGATGGCTGCTACTGTCTGTGATTTGGTCAGACGCTCCCGTTTTGGAGAGCCTCGGATATCTGAGTGAATACAGGATCTATTTTATTCTGCCGGTGCTGATTTCAGTGCTCGCCCTGAATGCGCAAACTCAACGTTGGGCGTTTGCAGCCGCGATGCTGGGTGCTTTTATTGCACTCATTACTTCGTATGGGTTGGGTCTTGGCTGGTGGCAAATAGAGGGTGCTCATCTCAGCCTAGCAAACCGTATCTATCACGGCTTCATCATGTCGAGTTTCTTACTGGCGTGCTTGTTGATCGCTCGTGAGACCGAAGGCTTGGTTCGGTTATTGGCTGGTGTTATCGCATTGCTGGTGGCGTATAACGTGTTGAATATTGAGACAGGGCGTACGGGTTATTTGCAGATGGTCTTTGTATGTCTGACCTTTGCGGTCTTGACCTTCTCACGGATTCAGGCCGTTCTGGCTGTCTCTGCTGCATTGATTCTATTTGCCGTCTCCTATTTCTCATTCGATCAGTTCCACAATCGCGTGAACCAAACCGTCGCAAATGTAGAGAAAATGGTGATGAGTGATGATTATCATTCGTCTGCAGGCCATCGACTCGAATTCTATCGTGGCGCCATCAATGTTGGCTTTGATCATCCCCTCGGCGGAGTAGGGGTTGGGGATGTGACGAGTACCCTGCAATCACGCGCAGAGACAGGACAGATTCGTATTTTAACCGACAACGTACACAGTGAATTTATGAATATGCTGATGGCGGGTGGTGTTCCAGCGCTCCTCTTATTCACTGTATTTATCGTGTGCATTGCCTACACAGGTTTTGTTGTTAGGCGACAATCCCGTTGGCTCGGTGATGCACTGATTGGGCTTGGAGTCATCGTGCTTGTCTCAGCGTTTTTTAATTCGACGATCAAGGACTATGGCGAGAAGCACGCGTTGATCATTATGCTGTCAATTCTCGGAGCTTACCTCGCTCATCGAGGACTGGGTAAACGCGATGAGATCGAGGGAACTCGTTCGGTACAGGCTGAATAAAACGTAAGAAATGAGTAGCCGTTCAGCACTTGCGATAAGTATTTTGTCTCAAGTGGTGATTTTGAGGGTTGGTTTAGATTTCATTAGATAAGCTATTTTCCGATGAGGAAATAGCAGCCCTTGAATTTACATAAGATATTAATTAATAAGGTTTTATTTTCATTTCAGACAATAAGGATTGTCACCGATGATGTCCTTATCGTTATGTAGGTGAGCGTTTGGTGGCTGAAAACATGTTCACGACGTCGTTTTCCCATATCGGCTTGGATGAAGTGAGGTTTCTCTTCGCTGATGTCAGCAAATACAACTTGATAACCTTTCTCTTTAACCGATCACCGATCCGGCCATTGCTTACGGGAGGCGGAGAACTTTTATCTGATTCATTTCAACAGTGAATTTATGATTCACAGGTAAATTTAAAGCAATCTCTATCTGATCTGATGCATCTGAGACATGCGAAAACACCGGTTGTGACGTCACTGGTGCCTCTACTGTGATTTGAGATCTATTGAAGAGGTGAGCGTTCCTCAGTCATTGCATTGAATTTGATAGGTGCTTAGCCAATGATAGGCTCAAGCTTTGGGTTATGATTGTTACAAGTAGCTGAACTCTGATTTCGTGTTCTAGATCGGCTATCGTTGAAAGCCTACGAAATTGTTATGAATTTATAAGGATAGTGCGTGATCACAATACAAGCGTCTCTCGGTGAGGTATTGGACAAAATTTCGATCTTAGTTTTGAAGAAGGAAAAGTTGGAAAAACCGGAAGCGGTAGAAAATGTGTTAATGGAGCTTGATGTTTTGCATTCAGCTATCGAGAGCTCGCAGATGAGGGAGTCCTTGTCTCACCCACTTTTCGGAGCTTTGGCGGAAGTTAACGGACAACTTTGGGTCGTTGAAGATGATCTCCGTGAGCTGGAGTCTAAACGAATATTCAATTCAGATTTTGTTGAGCTTGCTCGATCGGTGTATCGACTAAATGATCGCCGCGCTGCGATAAAGCGAGAATTAAATGTTATCTATGGCTCAGTCCTAATCGAAGAGAAGTCTTATCAGTCTTATTAACTGGCCAGTGCTAAGCCCATCGGATTTCCAGGGGTGGGCAACTCGGGTCGTTGTCACATTCGAGCGGATGCGGTAGCCCTTTGCGTTCCGCTATTCCCATATAACGCGAGAAGCTGATCTCGATACTGGGTTCAGTGTTGCTCTTATTTTTCTTTGGCAAACAGTTCTTGGCATGTACGTTTGTAATGCGGAGTTTTAGTTCTGCTGCGAAATGACTAATTATGTCAATATTGGAAAGTGGGTCATGGAATTCAATTGCAATACCGGCGATGTTGTCTTGGTTTTGAACGATTTGATCTAAGAGCTCATATTCGGCGCCTTCTATGTCCATTTTCAGAAAGATTGGATGTTTGAGTCCCGGGTGTTGCAGGGCTTTTAAGAAAGTCTCGTGGTTGTGATCACTCAAGCTGTGTGTGATGAACTTTTGGTGGAAGCACGTTTTTGCTTTGAGGAATCGATGGTAATCAATCAAGGTTGACCAATTTCGAAATACTAAGGCGGGCTTGTTTAATCGAAAGCTACTAGCGATTGCTGTGCAAATGAATTTGACCGCTCCAATTGATCCATCATAGGTGACTATTCGACATTTACTTTCGGCTAATGCCAACCAGTCTTTCTCGAATTGCCAGTCGCCAGAAATTCCAAACGATAATAAATCACTACCTAAAAGTCTTTGATCAATGAGGTAACCTCCGTCTCGATCGGAGCCGACTCGAATTAACGGGAACTCTTGCTGGGGTTCTAGGCTGATGGGAAGAGTGATAGTTTTCATGAGTACTCGTTTTTTGGCAGAGGATTTCTTGCGTGCTGAATTATAGAGAGTTAACGACTGCGTTACCGAGCAATTTGTGTGTTCCTTCATCATCAAGCCAATTCGTTGAATCCGGTGCTATCAACCGACCGTATTGGCGTGGCAAATTTATTAAGCGTTATGTGATTTATTGGACGATTGCGCGCCTCTTTGGAATTGTTCGCGAGAAAAATCAAATTGTAGGCGCTCAACGAATTTTATGGATCAATTTTTCAGCGCCTTCCTTAGGAGATTCCTTGATGGATCTCAGCGCTCGCGTTTTATTGACTGGTAAGGCAGTCGACCTGTTTACAAGCCCTAAAAGCGCGAAACTTTACCAAGATGATCCGTGGTTCACAAAAGTGTTTGATCGAGCTGATCAGGTTAGCCGATATTACGATGTTGTGATCTGTGATTCGTACGCCCCCCGGGTATTATGGAGAAAGCTTTTAGTTGCCCCGATGACACCATTTGCGACAATGTATTGTTTTTTAAATGGGTTTGATTTGAGTCGAACGTATTTTGCATTTTCTCGTATGTTGGAACTGTTGGGAAAATCTCAGGCTGGCTATGCTATCCGGCCGTATCTGGCTGCTCGTTTGGATATCAAACCTAATGCAGACCTTTGCATCGCAGTTGGTGGTGAGTGGTCTTTTCGAACCTATCGTTATTGGGATGTTGTCATCGATCTTCTGTTGAATCGTGGTGTAGCAATACATCTTGTTGGCGGTCCAAATGGTCGCGTAGAGCACGATATCCTGATTAAAAAGTACCCGGGGATTACGTCGAGTGTTGGTAACCGATTGGATGAGGTAACGTCTGAGATTGCGAACACCACATTCTTTATTGGCGCTGATGGAGGGCTATGGCACATAGCATGTGCTGTGAATCGACCGACAGTTGCGTTGTTTGCAGACTGTGAGATTTTTGATGAAGCTGGGAAGCGAGTGATGAGGGACACGGCAGATCTAATGTGTGAGACGCTATATGATCCGACCGAAGTGTCCAATATTGATCCTCACGCAATTGTTGAAGCCTATTTTAGACTGAGAGAACGCGTAGTGAATAATGTTGTGTAGTCGGTAATATTGGGGCCTTTTTATAGTACTTGATAGTTTCTCGCTGCCATTCATCGATATTCATAGTGGCGCTAGCGCGATGTTAATTATCTCCGATACCCCAACAATCAATTGAGTGGGGCGACGTAATCCCCCCAAAAAATACACAGACACATTCAAACCGGAAGTTTTGAGCAAAGCGGATTGCAGATTTGTCAATTACGACAACGTGCTCGTGGATTTCTCGCGGCGGAGTCTTTACTTACTGATGACTTTCTTTTGTGTCCACATTTTGGCTTCCTGTATAGATTTTGATGCGGTTATTGCTATGACGTTGATGACGTCATCAGAAAAACTTTTGTGGGCTGAAGAGTCAAACCCATGCGCCAATGATTGGATCCAAAATCTATAGCAGCTCCCTTTAAAAATATCCGAAACCTTATCCCATGATCGATGATTATTAACCATCTCCCACTGGAACGTACAATGTTGCTTCGCGAATTTGTTGACAAGATCAGGAAGGAGAAGCAAATCGCGGCCCTCACAGTCGATTTTGATAAATTTTAGCTTTGGCTCAATTTCAGGGTAAAAATTCGCGACGAATGTTGGTATGGATACCGACATTACAGGAACTTTGTAAGCGCTTCCGTGGATCCATTTACTTAAACCCGAGTGGTCGCCACCATTTCCGAGCCAGTGGTCCCCATACTCGAAGATTTCCTGTTTAACCCCGCAAACTGAAGTCTTGGAGTCGTGATTACCTGCCGCTAGTGGGATCGGGATTATGGTTCCAGCATGCCGGTTTAGACATGAGTTGATCGAAAGCAGGTGGAATGTTGCTGGATTAGGTTCGAAAGCAAGTACTCCGCCCCGCAAACCACATGCGACTGCTAAGGGAACTGTCGAATCGCCAAGATGAGCTCCGACATCTATGGCCCAATCTCCCTCATCGAGTATTTGACTGTACAGCGAGATCTCGCTGAGCATGTTTGGTGTTTCCGGCGGTTTAGGTGTTAGCCACATTGGATAAAACCAGGACTTAGTTGAGTTAATTTTGATTTTTTTAAGTCTAGTAGAATAAACCCTGATCCCCTTCCCCAAGCCGATAAGCTGCAGTAATTCTCTAAGTCTCAAAACGTTCTTTCCTATCCGTCAATACTTCCCCAATCCACACGGCGATAAAATCTTCCATTGATTGCGGTTAACCAGTTTTCTCGGATGGGATGCTGTGTCGCGCTCCCATGCGTCAACCCTAGCAAGACGGTCATCAGATTAACATTCGCAGAGCGGAGGTAGTAGTCATTAAAGGGATGATTTTGCGACAGGCTTTCCCAGAGTGCGGCCGCTTCTTCGATTAACGAGGGATAGTATCCCGTCTGGGGGCGAAACAATGCGGCTTCGAGAAGTCCCGGATCGCGCACTCCATGCGTACCACCGTATCGTTTGATTTGATCTGCATGTATCGCGAGTACGTCATCCAAGCGGATGTAGTCGTAATTCACTTTGCTAGCTGCTCATACAGACCTGAAAATCGTTCTGTGCTCTCAAGATAGGCGGCCATCGCATGCTCGCGACTGCGCCCGCTTGCATTTTTCTTTGCCTCCAAGTGCTGTCGCAGGGCGTCTTCGACCACCGCTTGGATTTGACGGCCTTCGGCCTTGGCAAGATTGCGGACTGATTCTAAGAGGGCTGAATCGACCTGAGTCGCAAACTTTTCCCGAGCAATCGACATGACTGACCTCTTTCATGATTTTTCTTGATAAATCAAGACGCGAGTGTTACCAACGCACTTTCCATTCCCGTCATGATCGAGGCTCCCGTCGATGCGTTTAGTGATGTCGATTGAATCGACATGACTGCTCGCTGTGTCGAAATTTTGGTGTTTTTTGAACATGTGTCATAAGGCGATTTGCGCATGTTGGTACTCGCTAGGTGATCGTGAGACCTTTGAGCACGTGAATCGAGGATGGTTTCGTAATCTTTGTCCAATCGTCGACGTCTATTGCTCTCATCAATCTAGTTGTTCTATTTTTGAACGTTGGGTTATTCTTGTCGGATGTTTGATTTCACCCAATCACTGCCGTGGTACGTTGTTTACAGTAAGCCCTCCCAGGAGGTGCGTGCCGAGACTGAACTTGCGTATCAAGGTTTCTCGGTGTATCTGCCGAAGATCTCTGAATCCAAGCGCCTGCGTGGGCAGTGGATGCAGCAGATCCGTCCGATGTTCCCGCGCTATTTGTTTGTGCAGCCTGAGCATGCCGAACAATCTATCGCGCCAGTGAAGTCGACAAGAGGAGTGAGTCACTTGGTGCGCCAGGGTACGGCTTTGGTGGCTTGTCCTGAGACCTTAATCGACTCGATCCGAAATGCCGAAGCTCAGTTGAATGGTGAGAGGCCGACTGCCTTTGTGGCGGTTGGAGAGACTATCGAGATTGTTGAGGGTCCATTTCAGGGACTGATCAGCCGCGTGGTGGCGGTAACGGAAGACCGTGTATCCATCCTTTTGGAGGTTTTGGGGAAGCTGCAATCCCTCGAATTCCCCGTCGCACTTTGCCGGAAAGTCTAATGGCTCATGGCTGTATTGCCATTGTTCTATCACAAAACATCTGTTAGCGTTCACACTATAACGGCGAATCATTCACATTCACCGGGCGGTAGCCTGCCTGGAGGATTTGCGCTCAACGAGCTATACGGTTGATGTAAATAGCATTCGACTAGACGCTTTCCGATACTGTATTCCAACATTAGAGCAAACCTAGTTTGCACAAAAAAAGTGAGACTCTTGCAGGCTAGCGAGATAACAAGCAAAACAAACACCACAAGGCCTAAAAGAAAGAGAAAATCTTCGATGGAATTTATGCCGATTCGCCGAACCTCACTGTATGCATAGCTAAGCATAAAATTAGTTTTTACCAAATCGGGGTTAGCCAACACGGCCATGAAAGGGAGAATCGAAGCAACCCCTAACATGTCTATAAAAGCCATGACAAGGATCATAAGCAAAAGCAATCGGGCACGATTTCGCTCTGGAATCGAAAGAAGAGAAAATAGTTTAGCAATCATGTTTTTTGAAATCAGAAATTGCTTCTCTTAAACCATCTTCGAGACTTATAGTCGGCCGCCACCCTAGCGCATTCAAACGCGAAGTGTCCATGAGTTTACGCGGGGTGCCGTCGGGTTTACTGCTGTCGTAAGCAACTTTACCTTTGTAGCCAATAGTTTTTCCGATTAAGTTGGCAAGCTCGGCGATGCTAATATCACTTCCGGAGCCGACATTAATGTGACTTAGCATTGGTTGTGTGTATCGTTGATATACCTCGCTACCAAGGTTCATCACATGAATGCTCGCTGCGGCCATATCTCCGACGTGCAAAAACTCCCGCTTAGGCGTTCCTGTTCCCCAAATCGTGATACTCGGCGCGCCTGTGACCTTAGCCTCATGGAAACGTCTAATCAACGCCGGAATGACGTGGCTATTTTCAGGATGGTAGTTATCACCGGGTCCGTAAAGGTTAGTAGGCATTACGCTTCGGTAATCGATGCCGTGACTCTCGCCATACTGCCTATTGTAACTTTCGCAAAGTTTGATGCCTGCGATCTTAGCGATTGCGTATGGCTCGTTAGTTGCCTCGAGCCTACCTGTGAGTAACGCATCCTCGCCCATTGGTTGCTCGGCAAGTTTCGGATAAATGCAACTGGACCCCAAGAAGAGTAGTTTTTTAACGCCATTTTTGAACGCTGCATCGATAACATTTGCCTCAATCATCAGGTTTTGATAAGCAAACTCAGCGGGATAGGTGCTGTTTGCATGAATACCTCCTACCTTCGCCGCAGCCAAATAAACCTGATCAGGTTTTTCCTCAGCAAAGAAGGCTCTCACCGCAGCCTGATCAGTCAGATCAAGCTCTTCATGGCTGCGAGTCACGATGTGAGTTTGACCTTCGGCCACGAGCGCACGAAAAATCGCAGATCCTACCATTCCATGGTGTCCGGCTACATAGATTTTCGGAGAGCCTGAACTCATTTGTGATATTCCATAGGCAAATAACGGTGAAGCTTAGCAAACTTCGGGTAAATACATGACGAGCCCAAGAATATGACTTTCTCTATGCCCGCCCGATACGCGCCCCCGATTGCATTCATCTCGACGGTAAGATTGTTCGACAAAAAATCACGGGAATACTCGATGTTCGCATGGATCCCAACGACCTTAGCAGCTGCAACAACAACCCAATCAGGCCTCTCGGATTCAATGTATTGATAAGTACTCGACGCATCTATCAGATCAACTTGGTCACGACACACTGGAGTCACGTCAACCACACCATCAGCCACAGACAAGCGTCTAACAATGGCAGAACCAACCATTCCGCGCGAACCCAAGACCATGACGCGACCCAGTCGTTCGCTATTCATTGGTCCCAGCAACCTCAAATCCAGCATCGATTAAGAAGCGCTCTTTTTGCGCTTTTTTTGTAATCATTACTAACCATCTCATCAATCATTTGATCAAGTGTGATCGTAGGCTTCCATCCCAACTTTTCATGCGCCAGCGAGGGGTCTCCGAGTAGCGTCTCAACCTCCGCGGGCCGGAAATACCGGGGATCGACCCGCACGATGACGTCACCGACCACCACATGATTTGCTATATCCCCGCCGGACACTGACTTAACGATCCCGGTCTCATGAACCCCCTCGCCCAGCCACTCCAGCTCTATCCCCAAACGACATGCGGATTGATTGACAAATTCGCGGACCGAAATTTGTTGCCCCGTTGCTATCACAAAATCGTGCGCGTTGTCCTGCTGAAGCATCAACCATTGCATCTTCACATAATCTTTGGCGTGCCCCCAGTCACGGAGGGAATCCAGATTTCCGAGATACAGACAACGATCCAATCCACAGGCGATACGAGACACCACTCGCGTAATCTTGCGCGTAACAAACGTTTCTCCCCGGCGCTTGGATTCATGATTAAACAGAATTCCATTACACGCATACATCCCATACGATTCGCGGTAGTTCACTGTAATCCAGTAAGCATAAAGTTTTGCGACCGCATAGGGAGAACGGGGGTAAAATGGAGTCGTCTCTTTCTGCGGGATTTCCCGGACGAGGCCGTATAACTCCGATGTTGAGGCCTGATAAAAGCGGCAAGACCTATGCAGACCGAGAAAACGGATCCCTTCTAGGAGTCGGAGAGTACCTAACGCGTCAACGTTAGCAGTGTACTCAGGCGACTCAAACGATACTGCGACGTGAGATTGCGCCGCAAGGTTGTAAACCTCATCAGGCTGAACCTCTTGCAAAATGCGAGTCAGATTTGATGAATCTGTCAAATCACCGTAATGAAGTACTAAATCCGCATCATAAACATGAGGATCCTGATATATGTGGTCAATTCGCTGAGTGTTGAATTGCGAAGCGCGACGCTTTATTCCATGCACCTGATAACCTTCGGCCAAAAGAAACTCTGCAAGGTAGGAACCATCTTGACCAGTAATACCCGTTATCAACGCTTTCTTTTTCATTTTCTTCCTTAGTTCTTCGCGTATTGTTTTACCAAGTGGCTGACCATCCCTACTTAAGACACTGAGCTGTCATTTGCAGCAGCGGTCGCTCGAGATTAAGTAGCTTCACAGACTGATGTCAGCAAAAATCGCGCGAGATCGCCAACAGCATGTTCCGAAGCCATCAACACAAAATCCATTCACGCCCGATAAGCCCCCATGCGTGGGTCCTCACACGCGATCTCCGGAAAGCTCTGCTTCGAGTGCGGCAATTTCCTCTTGAATCGCATCATATTCTGCATACTTTCTGATCAGGAACTGTTTGGTGAGCCTGGCTTTTTCAACAACACCATCTGGGGTGAGCACATACCAGTAACCGGCTTTGTGCGGGCTCTGCCGAAAGTTTTCGACCTTGACCAAGCCCTTCCTGACCAACGCTCTCAAGACGTAGTTCGTCCGACTGAGCGATAGATCAATACGCTGTGCCAGTTCGCGTTGCGTCACGTCAGGTTTCGCGTCTAACGCTTGCAACATCTGCAGTGCTCTCACTTCTTGTGGCTTGATCATCAAATTCCGTGTTTTTTCTTTTTTTGAGGGGGGGGGAATAGACATCGTTAACAGAAGGCTCGTTGAGCGCAAATCCTCCAGGCAGGCTACCGCCCGGTGAATGTGAATGATTCGCCGTTATAGTGTGAACGCTAACAGATGTTCTGTGACAGAACAATGACAATTCATTGATCGGTCCTTAGACTTTCCGGCAAAGTGCGACGGGGAATTCGAGGGATTGCA
>MDTB01238409.1_pt1 | contig 11470 bp, 13 predicted proteins | sample 811161 | NCBI WGS metagenome assembly MDTB01 (sample SAMN05326650, study PRJNA326480) | marine metagenome | isolation source: seawater | place: Mediterranean Sea | collected 2009
TAATTTTAAACCTGATTTTCTTTTATTTTCTGCAGGATTTGATGCACATAAAGATGATCCTTTAGCTCAGTTTGAGTTAAGCTCTAAAGATTTTTATGAAATAACTAAAAAAACATTGAGTGCTACAAATAAATATACAAATGGTAAAGTTGTATCAATACTTGAAGGTGGTTATGATCTCAATGCACTTGCTGAAAGTGTAAATGAACATATTAACGCTCTTATAGAATTCAATTGATAAATTTTTAATACAGTATAAATAATATTTATGAAGCTATATAAAATTAAAAAATCAAATATCGATAACAAAGGCCGTGGACTTTATGCGACAAAAAAAATTAAAGCTGGAACAAAAATTATTAATTATAAAGGAAAAATAATTACAAACAAACAAGTTGATGAGTCTGCTAAATATGATAACGATAAGCCGATATATTTATTTACCCTAAATAAACGATATACTTTAGATGGTGATTTTTCATGGAATACAGCAGGTTTAATAAACCATAGTTGTAACCCTAACTCTGAATACGATGGTAAAGGTTTAAAAATTTGGATAATAGCAATAAAAGATATAAAAAAAGGCGAGGAAATTACATCTGATTATGGTTTTGGTTTTGACAAAGATTACAAACAATTTCCTTGTAAATGTCGTGCCAAAAATTGTTGTGGATATATAGTTCGTGAGGAATCTAGGTGGCGTATAAATAAAAAATTTTCCATGAGTAATAAAAAGAGATTAATAAATAACTCTCTTTAAATAAAGTCCTTCAGGAGGTGCAGGTGGGGCACATAAGATTCGTTTTTTTGATCTTAAAATATATTCAAATTTTTTTAAAGTCCATTTTTTTTCTCCGAGATATTTTAAACAACCGACCATTGAACGTACTTGTTGTTGTAAAAAGGACTGGGATCTAAATTCTATTTCAATTTTATTTTTTGTAGATTTAATTTTAACTAATTTCATAGTTTTTATTGGACTTTTTGCTCTACAACTGGAAGCTCTAAATGTCGAAAAATCTTTAGTTCCGATTAACTTTTTTGCACCTTTTTTCATTAAATTTAAATCGAGCTCTTTCATAATATGCCATGCTCTATTTTTTTCCAAAACCGGTGCACTTAAACGATTAATAATAATATATTTATATACTCGCATTTTTGCAGAAAATCTTGCATGAAAATTATTTTTCTTTTTTTTTATTTCTAGAATTGAGATACCTTGTTTATTCAAAAAATGATTTGTTGATTTTAAAAATCTGTTTGGTTGATTTATTTTATTTTTACAATCAAAATGTGCAGATTGTTCATTTGCATGAACGCGAGAATCGGTCCTACCTGCCGCCGATAATATTATTTTTTCTTTTAAAAGTTTTGAAAATTTTTTCTGAATAAATCCTTGTATAGTTTTACCTTTTTTTTGAATTTGCCACCCGATGAATTTAGATCCTTCATACTCAATTAATATTTGATACCTATACATTATTCAATAAAGAACCTTTTTTCATTTGTGAGCCCAACAGAAACTCTGATGTTTTTTGTGGTCTTTTACCCTCTCTTTGAATCATTAGTACCTTAATAGACATTTCTTTACATGCAATTTCAAGATTATCACTAATAATTTCACCAACTTTTCCGCTTAAATTAGTCAACTTGGCCTCAAGAATTTTATGTCTTACCCCATTAAAAAAAAAATAGGAACCATTTAAACCGTTAATATTTGCTATAATATTCTTAGCTGGGATATCCCAATTAATAATAGCTTCATTTTTATCAATTTTTTTTGCATATGTAGCTTTGGTATGATCTTGTTCTTTAAAGATAGCTTTATTCTCCAATATATCATCAATATCATCTAAAATTTTTTCGGCTGCAAGCAAAGATAATTTTTCCGACAAACTTTCTGTATTATCTTTCTCATCAATATTAATTTTATAAGAATTGCAAGTTGGTCCTTCATCTAATTTAGAATTTATTTTCATTATACTAATTCCAGTTTCTTTATCTAAATTCATTATAGCTCTTTGAATTGGAGCAGCTCCTCTATACTTAGGAAGTAATGATGCATGAATATTAATAAAACCTTTTTTTGTAATACCTAAAAATTTTTCTGGTATAATCTGACCATATGCGACTACTAATGCTAAATCAGGATCTAATTTTTTAAAATATTCATATTCTTCATAATTATTTTTAAAAGTTTTTGGTGTTCTTATTTCTAAACTTAGTGTTTCAGACATTAAATGAACTGGAGATTTTGCTAACTTCATTCCTCGATTTGATTTTTGAGGTGCCTGTGTATAAACAGCAGATATTGGATAACCATTTTGATAAAGTGATTTCAAAATAGGTACTGCAAACATAGGAGTACCCATAAAAACTATTTTTTTTAGCATTTTAAACAATTACTCTATCAGCGTTTTGTTTAACTTTTGAGAGTTTTTTTACGATTAGATCCTTTTTAAGCTTCGATAAAAAATCGATTATTAATTTTCCATCTAAGTGATTTATTTCATGTTGTATACATGTTGATAAAAGATCATCACACTTCATTTCTTTTTTATTACCATCGATATCAATATATTCAACCCAACAAGTTTTGGGTCTTTCAATTTCTATAAAAGTATTAGGTATTGATAGACAGCCCTCCTCATATTTTGAAGTATTATCACTAATTTTTTTTATTTCAGGATTAATAAAACATAAAGGTTTTTTTTTTTCATCTTTATTAGTTACATCTAATACAATAATTCTTTTTGGAATTCCTATCTGAATTGAAGCTAGTCCAATTCCTTTATGATGATACATAGTTTCAAATAGATTTTTTATAAGTTTTTTCTCATTTTTGCCTATTTTTTCAATAGGTTTAGAACTTCTTCTAAGCACTTCGTCAGGTACCGTAATTAACTGCCTAATAGTCATGATTTTAATTTTAAATTTTTATACTTTTACTGGAATTACTCGGAGAATAATATCATTTCTAATTTTGTCTATATTTAATTTATTTAAGGTACTAATAATAAAATATAAGGTTTCTGTTCCAAGATTTTTTAAATCATCTTCACCAATTATTTCAACTAATCTTAATAATATCATAGCTATTTCACCATCATTTATCATAACTTCAATATCAGTCGGAATATTAGATTTATATAATTCTAATATTGGATCATATTTTTCAGAAATTTTGACACCGTCTGATATGAGCGACTCTATTAAAATATTATCTTTTGTAGAAAAATAATATTTTTTATTTTTTTTAATTTTTTTTAATTTTTTTTCTAAATCTTTTTGTGCCTTCTCAATCGAAATTTCTCCATTAAAATAATTGATTATTTTAGATTGGTGGATTATCTTATTATTAAATTTAATGTCTTTATTATTATTTTCTATTCTAGATAATTGTAAATTATAAAATTCTAAAGACTCAGAAGAAATTTCTTTTTTATCAATCTTCTGAAGTAAATTAATAAGCTCAAAATTAAAAGCATTACTTAAGTTGTTATTATCAAACTCACTTTTAAGTAACTGCAGTAATTTAATTTTGGTATTTGCATCCTTCGAAACTAGATAAGCTTGATATAACAATGCTCTAGATTCATAGCTTGGTAATAATTTATAGGAGTCTAAAACTGACACTATTTGATATATATTAAATTGCAATCTTGTATAAAGTTCTAACAAATCTGTCTCTTTATAATTCCCATTATTTGTGGAAACTTCAAATGATTTGATTTTTTCTATGTCATCTAAATCTATGTCATTAACTTTTGTCAGAAGATTATGTGACGATAAGTATTGCCAAATTATTTTTGGAGTATCTTTGTTTGGTTCATATAAAAAATCTTTTTGTATCAAATGTGAAAGATGAAATTCTAATAAATCTTTTTCAGATATTTTAAATTCTGAAGTATCAGAATAGCCCATAAGAATATTAAAAGCTTTATCAAAAAAGTCATCAATAAATCCACTTTCTTTAAGTAAATCATATTGAAGTTGAGCAATATCTTTAAGATTTTTATTTATTAAACAATAAATTTTATACTTAAGTATATAGTCATCCTTAGGTAAATTTTTAATTAAAGAAAAAGTTTCACAAGCACTTTCAAGATTTGCATACGATAAATTTTTGTCCAAATAATACTTTATGATTTTAGAATTGTGATCATCTTGATAATTTCTTATTATAAACTGTTTTATTAAACTCAAGTCATCATTTTTGATTAGCCAATCAATTTTAAATTTTGTAAATTCATCAACATCTAAGTTTAACTTTGGTGGAAAAGCGTTTGTTAAAATTAATTTATTGTAAATATTTTTTGCATCAATTGACAACTTTATTTTTTGAATTTTTTTTATTTGATTGACTACTTTTTCGCCATCAGAAAACTTCCACATATCAATTGATAAATCATTTTCTGCTGGATCATATAATCCAACAAGATAATTATTTTTAGTATTAATTTTTTCTTCTTCTTCAATTGAAATTATATTTGAATTTTCAAAATCCTTAATTACTAAATTATCATTTGAATTTTTATTTTTTTTTTTATTTTCTTTGTTCTTATCTTTAATATTTTCTAAGTTCCAGATGTCTACAGGTTCATTAGAGTGTAAACTTGACGAAATAAAAAAAATTAAAATAAAAATTATAAAAAAATTTTTATTTAATAATTTTGAAGTTTTCATTAGGTACTAATTTTTCGATTTTTTTATTTGGTGATGGAAAATTAATTTGATCTACCATTATTAATATTATAGAAAATAGTATAATTAATAAAACTAGTTTAATAATTGACTTAACTAACGTATTTGATTTACCAATACTTGTTTTTTTATAAAAATGCATATAACATTTAATATTTTCAAATTAAGACAAATTTGTGTTTTTTCAATACTGAAACTAAAAGAATGAAAAAAAACCTTGTATTAATTGGTATGATGGGTTCTGGGAAATCTACAATTGGAAAAATTATTTCCACTAAAAGTGATCTAAAATTAAAAGATACTGATAACTTAATAGAGAAAAATGAAAATATGAAAATAAAAGATATTTTCAAAAGAAAAGGAGAAAATTTTTTTAGAACAGTAGAAGAAAAAATTGTATTAAAAGCATTACAAATACCAGGGTACGTTATTGCGGTTGGGGGTGGTTCTTTCTTAAATGAAAAAATTAGAACAAAGATTAAAAAAAACGGAATTTCATTTTGGTTAAATTGGAGAGAAAATTTAATAATTGATAGAATTAAAAACAATAAAAAAAGACCTTTAATTAAATCTTTAGATGAAAAGGAGCTAAGAAAATTAATGAATTTAAGATCAAAAATTTATTTAAAAGCGGATTATAAAATAAACTGTGATAATTTAAATAAATTTCAAATTGCTAATAAAATTTTAAAAATATATGAAAAAAAATAAAATTTTAATTAATACTATAGATGGTAAATATCCAATATACATTGGTGAAAACTTAATTTACAGACTTGGAAGTATCCTTGCAAAAAATTCCGTCAAATCATCTAAATTTTTGCTGGTTATAGACAATAAAATACCAAAGAAATTAATTAAAAGTATTAAAAAATCTTTAAAAAATAAATGTCTTACAGTTTATTTTACATCTAATGAAAAAAATAAATCGCAAAAAAGTGTAGATAAAATTTTAAATATTTTATTAAAAAATAATTTTAACAGAAATGATTGTCTCATATCAATTGGTGGTGGGATAATAGGTGATCTTGCAGGTTATGCAGCCAGTATTTTTAAAAGAGGTTTAGTATTTGTAAATCTTCCATCAACATTACTTGCTCAAGTAGATTCTTCTATAGGAGGAAAAACTGGAATAAATACAAAGTTTGGCAAAAATTTAGTTGGTTCTTTTTATCAACCAAATCTTGTTATATCAGATATTATTTTTTTAAAATCATTACCAAAAAGAGAAATATTATGTGGTTACGGAGAAATTTTTAAACATTCTCTTATTTCTGATAAAAAATTTTTTTTATTTTTGGATAAAAATATAAAAAATATATTAGATTTAAAAACACCATTTATTGAAAAATCAATTTATAAAAGTTGTGTTATTAAAAAAGATATTGTTCAAAAAGATTTTAAAGAGAGAGATCTTAGAAAAAATCTAAATTTTGGACATACATTTGGCCATGCCTATGAGTCATCATTAAAATATTCTGGAAAATTAAACCACGGTGAAGCTGTAATACTCGGGATAATTAGCGCTTCTCAATTCAGCTATACCAATAAATATCTTAACTTAAAAGATTATAATTTAATTAATGATCACATCTTTAAAATTAATAAAAAATTAAAAATTAAAAACTATTTCAAAACAAGGGATGTAAAAGATATTATAAAATATATGATAAATGATAAAAAAAATTTTAACAAAAATATAAATTTGATACTAATTAAAAAAATTGGAAAAACAATTATTAACAATAACTTTAAACCAAAAAAAATAAGTAATTTTTTAACAAATCATCTCAAATCTATTTGAATTGAGTGAATATATTTTTTTAATTCGAAATCTAAAATTTTGTATATTAATTTTGTTGAATTTATTTTACTCATTTTAGATAATTCGTTTGATTTTATTGTAATTTTTAAATGAAATTTATTTTTCTGAAAATTTTTATGTCTTAAATGTAGAAATGTTTTATCTTCAATTATAATATTTTCTACTAAAACTTTTTTTGAAATTTTATTTTTTATTAATTTATTTAATTCATTTATATTCATTTATAAATAGGTATTATATATCATGAAAATAATTTGTGACTGGAATAATTGTTTCGAAATCGGTGAATACCGTGCTCCTATTGAAAAAGATAATAGTAAAAATTACAGATTACTCTGCTTAAAACACGTGAAAGAGTTTAATAAAAATTGGAACTATTTTGCAGACATGACTGATGATGAAGTAATTTTTTTTTTAAAATCAGACGCTACCTGGCATAAAAAAACTCAGAGTTTCAGCTCATCTGATAACTTCTTTAAAGTATTGTGGAACAATGTTTTGAACGAAGGGATAGGTGATAAAAGTTTAAAAGATAAAATAAAAAGAAATAAAAATATCACTTTTAACGAAAATGATATAAAGGCATTTGGTATTTTAGGCGTCAGAGTAGGTTTAAAATGGGATATAATACAAGATAAATTTAAAAAACTTGTCAAAAAATTTCACCCTGATATTAATGCTGGTGATAAAAAATTTGAAGAAAAACTTAAAATAATAACACTTGCTTATACCCAACTAAAAAATACTTATAGAAAAAAATTTGATGAATAATTTAAATATTAAACCTGATATTAAAATTTCAGTAAAACAAACTTTTGGCATTGAATCTGATATGGAATTGGATGCATTTTCAAATAGAAACGATTACGTACCAGAAATTGATAAAAATTATGTATTTGATAGAGATACAACTCTAGCAATATTATCTGGTTTTGCTTTTAACAAACGTGTACTTATTCAAGGATACCATGGTACTGGGAAATCAACTCATATCGAACAAATAGCTGCTAGATTGAATTGGGCATGTGTAAGAATAAATTTAGACAGTCATGTAAGCAGAATAGATTTGATTGGTAAAGATGCGATAACACTTAGAGACAATAAACAAGTTACAGAATTTAAAGAAGGTATACTGCCATGGGCGATTCAAAATTCTATTGCTTTAGTTTTTGATGAATATGATGCTGGAAGACCAGACGTTATGTTTGTTATTCAAAGAGTGTTAGAAGCAGATGGTAATTTTACACTATTAGATAAAAACAAGGTGATAAAACAAAATAAATATTTTCGACTTTTTGCTACAACAAATACTGTAGGATTAGGAGATACGACAGGTTTATATCATGGAACACAACAAATAAATCAAGGTCAAATGGATAGATGGAATATAGTTAGTACACTAAATTATCTTAGTTTAGAAAAAGAAATGGAAATAGCTTTATCAAAAAATAAGAATCTCAATAATTCAAAAGGTAAAGAAAAAGTATCAAATATGATTAAAGTGGCATCATTAACTAGAAAAGGTTTTATAGCAGGAGACATTTCAACTGTTATGAGTCCACGAACAGTATTGCATTGGATTGAAAACTCTGAAATATTTAAAGATGTTGGGTACGCTTTTAGAGTAACTTTCTTGAATAAATGTGATGAGGTAGAAAAAAATATAATAGCAGAATATTACCAAAGGTGCTTTGGTGAAGAATTGCCAGAATCGATGGTAAATATTCAGCTTTAAATGAGTAAAGAAAATAATTTTAAAGAGCAATTTAAAATTGCATTAATATCTACAGAAAAAGCACTCTCGGATGATTTTAAAACAAAGGATAAAAAAAAAAATAAATCCTCGAAAGATCACAATTTAATTGAGTTAGATGGCTTAAATTCTAAAAACGATTTTACAAAATATAGAGCTGAAAGTGACTCTAGGGCTTTAATAAAAAAATTTTCAAACATCGAAACATCTAAAAAAAATCAACCAAAAAACAAAGCATGTAAATCTATTTATGATTACTCCGAAAAAATTCGTTGCGAATTGCTAGGGTCCAAAATGTTAAAAGGTATTCAGTTAAATTTTGTTGAAAATTATAAAAACAAAATTTCAAACATACAGAATATAGAAAATAGGAAAAAAGAAAATGTCAATATTTCAGACGCATTTGAACTATATATGCTTAAGAACTTATTTAATATTAAATTGGGAGATTCCTCAGAAATGATTCTGAACGCTTGGTCAAAGGAACTTGGACAAGCATTCGATAACCATCTAGATTATTTTAAAAATAATTTAGAAAATCAAGATCAATACAATTCCAAAATTTCTGAAATACTAAGAAACATGGATTTATTTGAAAGCGATGATGACACTCACAGCGAAGAAGAAAACAGAAATGATAAAAATAAAGATAATGAGAGTCAAGAAAATCAAGATCAAAACTCAAAGCAAGATCAAGATCACACTGAGCAAAAAGATGATGGTAATTTAGTTGATACAGAATATGATTTTAGCGAGCATCAAATAGACGAACAATTAGTTGATGGAGATAGTGAAAAAAAAAACTCAGAAAATATAATTCAAAAAAATAACAACAACTTTTCAGATTCAGAATATAAAATATTCACTACTGAATTTGATGAAACTACAAAAGCCGAAAACTTAGAAAATATTATTGAAGTTATAAAACTTAGAAAAAATTTAGATCAACAGCTCATCAGCTTTCAAGATTTAATAACTAAGCTAGCAAATAAGTTACAACGTCAATTATTAGCAAGCCAAAAAAGAGCCTGGGAGTTTGATTTAGAAGAAGGATTACTTGATACATCTAAATTAACAAGGGTAATAATGGATCCGTATAGTTCATTATCTTTTAAAAAAGAAAAAGATCTTGAATTTAAAGATACAGTTGTAACTTTGTTAATTGATAATTCTGGCTCTATGAGAGGAAGACCTATCACTATAGCGGCTATATGTGCAGATATTCTATCAAGAACACTGGAAAGATGTTCTGTGAAAGTCGAAATTTTAGGTTTTACAACTAAAAATTGGAAGGGAGGACAATCTAGAGAACATTGGAATAAAAATAATAAACCTCAATCCCCAGGTAGACTTAATGATTTAAGACATATTATATACAAAAGCGCAGATACCCAATGGCGAGTGTGTAAAAATAATTTAGGCCTAATGCTTAAGGAAGGTTTACTTAAGGAGAATATTGATGGTGAAGCAATTAATTGGGCTTTTAACAGATTAAAAAAACGTAAAGAAGAAAGAAAAATCCTAATGGTGATTTCAGATGGCGCACCTGTTGATGATTCTACTTTATCAGTTAACACTGGAGATTTTTTAGAAAAACACTTGAAAAAGACCGTCAAAAATATTGAACTTAAAAGTGATATTGAAATTCTAGCCATTGGAATTGGTCATGATGTTTCAAGATATTATTCAAAAGCAATAAAAATTACTGATGTTCAAGAATTAGGAGATGTGATGATTGACCAATTGAGCGGTTTATTCGGTAATAAAAAAACTCCGCTAAACTAAATTAATTTAAGATCTTTATTCGACCACTCAACAATTACTTGAGCACCACTATTAAATTGAGAATTCTCAAATTTTACTGAGGCATAATTTTTTTCGAGTAATGTTTTTCCAATAAATGTTCCTAATCCAAGACCTTGGTTCGAGTAATCTATGTTGCTTAATGTTCTTATATATGGCTCACCTAATTTTTCTTTATCCAAAAGATCTTTTGGAAAACCACCGCCATCATCTACTATTATAATTTTAGTTTTTATTGTATTAGATATAAGAATAATTTCTACTTTATCTTTACTAAACTTATTTGCATTTCCTATAAAATTTCTCAATCCGTAAATAATTTCAGATGATTTACGAATATTTGTCGGGTTTTGAAAATTTTTTATATTAATACTAAATTTTTTTTTACTAATTTCTTGAAATGATTTAACTATTTGATGCACATAATCACTTAAATTTAAATTAGAGTTTAAAAATTCATCATCGATATTTGGATTAAGAGATAACTTTTTTAAAATTTCCTTACACCTATTAGCTTGAGAAACTAAAAGTTCTATATCCTTAACCATTTTATCGTTTTTTTTTTGCTCTTTCTGCATTTCTTTAGCTGTTAACAATATTGTTGATAAGGGAGTTCCTAAGGAATGTGCTGCTGCAGCTGCTTGTCCTCCTAAAGAAAGTAATTCATTTTCTTTAGCCATTATTTCTTGAATTTTGTTATATGCTTTTTTTCTTTTTCGAGTTTCTTCACCAAATTTAATCGCAAAATATACTAAAAATAAAAGTCCAATTGCTATTGATAATGGTATTGCATAAAGATAATAATCAGGTGCATGAAAGTGTAAATCGCCTGGATTAGGTAAATCGAAGTAAAAAAAAGTAAGAGTAATTAATATTATAATTGTTAAAGAAGACAATATAAAGGAGGATAATATTGCAAGGTATTGAGATGAAAATACAGCAGGAACAATTATTAAAAAAACAAATGGATTTGTAATGCCGCCCGTAAGAAAAAACAATATTCCTAATTGAAAAATATCATAAATTAAATAGCAAAGAGATAATGAATTTTTAATTTGGTTTTCTTTTATATTAAAATGGAGATGAATATTAGTTAGTACTCCAACTAATATAACTACGAAACAAATAATATATTGAAATTCAAATTTTAAAATAAATTGAACAACAACTACTGCAAAAATCTGCCCTATAAATGCGATCCAACGTAAGTTAACGTAAGTAGATCTATTTAGAGAATAAAGTTCTAAAGTATCGATTGAACTCATTATTAAATATCAAGATTTTGAACATCTATAGCATTTGATACAATAAAATCTCTTCTTAATGACACATCATTTCCCATTAACGTATGAATGATTTTTAAATCTTTATTTATGTCTTTTGAA
>MDTB01071078.1_pt1 | contig 11469 bp, 10 predicted proteins | sample 811161 | NCBI WGS metagenome assembly MDTB01 (sample SAMN05326650, study PRJNA326480) | marine metagenome | isolation source: seawater | place: Mediterranean Sea | collected 2009
AAACATGTAATTTATCTCACACATTACTGTCTAGTGATGGGAGGTGGTTGATATCTGATACAATGTCCCTTACTGCTAACGAGGAAAGAATAGTGAAAATGAATTTTTCACGGGCTGGTACAACGAACTCCGAAGTGATGATTACAGGTTCTGTGAGTTGTTCAGACACTACATATGATATTGAAATTAAGTTACTAACCTTGGCTAGAAGACCAATTGAGAACAAATTTTATGGTGAAACTGATGCTTATTCTACAACAAAAATTGAAATCCCAATCGATTCGGAAGGAACAGGATTACAGAAATTCAATATGCACTTAGATGGGCCAATATCCAGAATTAGTGAAGTAGAGGAACAAATAGACTTAGACGGGGATGATGTATTAGTTCTCACAATTGATCCTAAAGGATTACTAACTCCTAATATGCTGATAAAAGGTCAAATCGAACTATATGACTCAATAGGCGAAATATGGATTATAGAAATTGAACTAAAAGCTGAGAATAAAGATTCTAATGGATTCCAGCAGATATTAACTCCTGGTAATACTATTTCCATAGCATTTATACTATCTTCTATCTGGGTAGTTTTAGGTATGCGAGAAAGGAAAAAAATTGATGAAAATATTACTGAAATAGATAAAACTACCATAATTGAACTAGAAAAAACTGTCGAGTTTGATGCTTGGGGAAGAAGAATTGATGAATTTTAATCTCTACCTGGAGACCATCTTTCTAATTGAACGAATTTCCATGATGTACCATTATTTAGAGCATATACCCATTTTTTATGAACGCCTTCAGCAAGCCTAACTGAGAGACATACGTTTTCCCAAGTTCTTGCGACTTCAAATTTGGTCTGTATTAACCATGGTGCATGAGATAAAGATACCTCATCATCATATACTCTCCATTTTGACCCGAACTTAAATCCTGGGCGAAGAATTAATCCTCTGTTTACCAAGTTGTCAAAAAGTTTGATTTCATCTGAATGTTCATCGTTTTTTATCATATTTTCCAACCATCTTGATTCTTCAAATCTCAAATTAATTCCAGATAAATGTTCAACTCCGATAGATGGAAGTGGCCACTTTTCTGATGATTTTAGATATATACCTGATTCAGTTTTAACTCGTGAATTCCATAAATCTTCAATGTATTTCTTTTCGATATCCTTCAAATCATTCCAAATCTTTTGATTACCTGTTGGTTCGACAAAACTTATCCTATACATTGTAACTTCCATTTCATCGTCAATCACATAAATATCAGAACTATAACCGGATGATTGAACTGCACTAGCCCATTCAGTAATATCATCCCAGTTTAATTCATCAAATGTCCAAAACCACCTAATTTGGGAAACAGGGGTTGAATTGAAGTGAGACATATTTCTCTTCCATTTGAATGCAAAACTATGCTCCACAGAATTAATATTGGGAACATTATTACATGGTATAACTAATTCACCTCCAGATCTAGCATTATCAAAGACCACTGCCTTAGCCAATAAGTCAGAATCTTTCTTTAATTCATTTTCAAACCAGTTTTCATCTGGCAATGGTACATGCCTATGCCAATTACAAAACAAAATCTCCATAGGTGAAAGAATAATTTCCTCATCCGATGATAACACGCCCAATCCACTTTTCTGATAAAGTCTAGAAGATAGAGGTGGCTTAATAACCCACCCGGTCTCGTTCAATATTGGCTTTTCATGCGCTATTTTAGGGGCTGAATTTGAGGTTATACTTTCACCCAGAGTTCTCTTTGTTCGTTGACGCGGTTTAAACTTCCTAGAATGGCGCGCCATGCTCATGCGTGATTAATGCTGCTTTTGAGTTGAACGGATGATACTTCTATGTGCTAGTTCTAATAGGCATGTATAGGTGAAAGAGTGGTTGATGGTTTCCTCGGTTCGTTGACAACCGAACAAAGAACATTGATTCATCTTTTTGATAACAATCTGCCTACCAACCAGTGGGAAGCGCCTGTTTCCTTAACACAGGCGGGTATTTCTGCAGCAGTACATGTTCAAAGAAAGCATGTTCCTAGAACATTAAAGAGATTAGAATCAAGCAGTCAAGTATCTATTACAAATCGTCATGTTCCTGGTGCTAAACAGAGACGTAAAGTGTATAGTTTAACTGAAGAAGGTCGCGAGGCTGCTGAAGAATTGAGAAAATATATTTTGAATTTGGAAGTTAAAAAAGATAGTGAAAACGTTCTAATAAGTGAAATTCTAAAATCTAGCGATAAATTATTAGAGTTATTATCTCATATTGATGAGAGAATGATTTTCAATAAAAAGCCAGTAGTTTCACCAGTCTCAAACGCAATTGGCAAGGCTTCTTTGGATGCTCAGGCCGGTGAAAATTTAGTGAAGAGAATGTTTGCTAGGGCATGGGAAGATGGAAAGATCACTAAAGATGAACAACAACTAATCTCCGAAGTAGTGGAATTCTTAGGGATGCACCCAGAGCGTGTAATGCGACTATCAGAGGAGGCTCGCAAAGAGCAAAATGTACCACCGCCTGAAGAAATATATCTGGATATGTTACGCCAAGCACTTGTTGATGATTCTATCATCGAAGAAGAAATAGCACTATTAGAAACATTTAGAATCGCCTTTGGTATTGATACTCAAACTCATGAAAAGTTACTAATTGAAGCAAAACTTGAGCCAATTTATCCACCTAATGTTCAAACTTATCATGATAGTTTAGTTACCGCCATGGATGATGGAATTATCACAGGTGATGAGGATGCAATGTTGGCTACACTTAGAAAATCACTCGATATCACAGATGGTGAGCATGCCAGTTTATTGGCTAAAATTCGCGACAATCTAAAATGAAAAGAATTACTGCAATGGAATGAGGGAAGAATATGGGAATGTCAGACGAAGAACTCATCATGCATGAAAACTTAAATTCTCTCAAATCTAAACTAAAGCAGAAAGACCAAGGCAAAATAGTTTTGATTGGAGATATAATGTTAGATTGCTATATCCACGGTTTTGCAAATAATCTAAATTCGAGAGCACCAGTTCCAGTAATTAGAGAAACCTCAAGAGAAGAAGATGTTGGAGCTGCTGCACACGTGGCAAGAGGTTTAGAATCGATGGGTTTTGAGAGTCAATTATTTGGAATAATTGGCGATGATAAAGCCGGTATAAATATACTTGAATTCCTAGAGGATGAAGGAGTTTCTACTGATGGAATTGGTATTGTCGAGGGTAGAAAAACAACTGTAAAAACACGTCTTTTAGCAACTAGAGAAAGTTTAGTTCAAGGAGAGCAATTACTTCTTAGATGGGATGTTGAAGACGATGAAATTATTCCTGAAGAAGCAATATCTGCAATTTACGAACAGGCAGTGCTACAATTGGATGACTCATTTAGCGTCATACTCTCGGATTATGGTCAAGGAGTAGTAAATGATGAAGGTGTTGAAAAGATCATTGAATCAGCAAAATCAAAAAGTATCCCGATAATTGCCGATCCTAAGCTAACTGGATTACATAGAACTCATGGTGTTGATTGGATTGTATTTCAATCACGTGGTTTTGAGTTAATGAAAAGAAGAATAGGTGAAAACTCTAGCGACCTAGCAGCGAAGAAACTTATTGATACTCACAACTGGAAGCATCTCGTTGTTTTATCTGGTGAAGGTGGTGTAATGATATATTCAGATGGCGAACCTACTGTTCATGCGCCGTGTACACTTCCTGAATTAAGGCAAATGATTGGTTTGATAGACGCTGCAGTAGTAGCCATTGCAATATCCATATCTAATGATTTAGATGTAAAAAATACTGCAATCTTGACCAATGCTGCATGTGAATGTATCTTAGGTGCTGAAAAAACTGATTCATTCGTACTAAGTCGAGAAGATTTAGTAAACAGAATAGGTGAAATCGCATGGAACTTACAGGTTTCAAAGCGTTAGGTGAGAATAATGAGCGCATGGACGCGTCCAACTACTGCAGATATTGGTCTGAGGGTTTTCTCTCCAAATCTTAACCAGTTATTTCAAGAAACTACCACTGGAATGCAGAATATACTACTCTCTGATAAATCTAAATCAGTTATCAATGCTAACTTGCGACATAGTTCTCAATGGAATGTTTATGTTGAAAAACACATTGATAGGCACTATGAAATGTTGTTAGTTAAGTGGTTGGAAGAGGTATTATATCGGGCAGAAATATTTGATGAGTTTCTTACTGAGGTACAAATTTTACTAACTGAAGATAATGATTACTATTATTGTAATGCCCAAGTTGATTGGATTAATGTTTCTTTGATTGAACGGGAAATAGAAATTAAGGCTGTTACTACACATGAATTAAAAGTCGAGGAAGTAAAAAATAATATCGAAATAATAAGTATGTGGGAAGAAGTTCCGAATTTTATCGGCCCTGGATGGTATTGTGATATCGTATTCGACATCTAGTTTTCAATTTCCTCATTGCGTAATTTTATACCTAACCAAAAACCGATTGTATTTACTATTAAATCGGATACTTTGTTTGCTGTTTCTTCTACAGCGAATTCATATGGTAGGTATAATTCTAAAATTTCCCATCCAATTGATAATGCCAAAAAGATATACCAATTTGTAAAAATATACCTCGAGATCCCAAACCACATCAACAAATGTCCTAATGAATACAGATTAAGAATAGACATAATATCACAGAAGTGGGAGTTCCAAGGATGGACGCTCGTATCCCTAAGCCAAATCCATGCACTTTCTCCATCCCGCTTCCCCACAGCACTCATGGCCCCGAGTAGGGCTGCTCCGTTCCCGGCCTGACCTGATTCCCCAGTTATTCATTTCCCGTCTCCCTCCGGATACGGTTCATGACACCCGAGTCATGTGGGGGCGAGACATCTACGTCCGCACACAGGAACCTAGGGGCCGCTTTCGCCGCTCCAAGGAGTTCAGTCCACCATAAAGACGATTTGTGATACAGGGTACGCCTAGCTCCCCACCTATCCCATGCTCCGGTTGACGCAGTTATATTTGAACAGAACGGTTAGATAAATTATAGAAAATCACTCTTCATATTTCGATGGACATGAAGTTTTAATCAAATCCGCATCTAAATAGTATTCTCCATTCGAATATTTTAGAACGCCTTGAGCATAAACTGTACGATTATCATCGAGACCATTAGAAACGGAAGCATCTAAGTATTCTACAATTATATTATGGCTATTACCGTGGAGAATAAATCTCATAGTAGAGTTGTCGATGCTACCATCTAATACCTCACCACGTAATGATATCTCTTTATCTACGTATAGCTCGGGAGAGTCCATAACTTCATCAACCGTACGGGTAGGTTCAGGTGCTTCTAGTAAGATAACTCCAATTAGACCGATTGTAATAACAGCCCCGACCAACAGTAATCTTGTGCGTCTGGAAAACATATTATTCACTACCTATTTTGTGAGAAAGTCCAACTGCTTCTGAAATATTAGAGAGCCCATGTTGCTTAAGCTTCTTGGACAAACCGTTAACTACAGACTTTGTCAATCCTGCTCCTTCAAAAACAAATCCACTATATGCTTGAATCAATGATGCTCCAGCCGTGATCTTTTCCCACGCATCCTCAGAATTCATAATTCCACCAACCCCTATAATGGGCCATTTACCTTCAGTTAGGGAATAAATTCTCTTGATAAAATCTGTAGATTTATCAGCCAGAGGTTTACCACTCATTCCCCCTTTTTGCTCAAAAACTAGTTGTTCGGAATTTGAAACTGGTTTTGGGCGAGATGTGGTCGTATTTGTTGCAACAATACCATCACAATTACAAGACATGGCAGTATTTACTACCATTTCTAATTGCTGATCATTTAATTCAGGTGCAATTTTAACTAAAATAGGCTTGATTGAAGAATTATTCTTAGATGCTAATTTTGCATTGATTTCTTGACATGAATTAATTATTTTAGCAAGTGATTCATCATTTTGCAATTCTCTAAGATTAGGAGTATTAGGAGATGATACATTAATGACAAATACATCACCATAGGCCCATAACCTTTCAAATGTAGTCGAATAATCAATATGAGATTCGTCTAATGGAGTAGACTTTGACTTACCTAAATTAATCCATAATGGTACACCCGGCTTACCATGCTTCTCGAAGTGTTTTTTCAGTGTAGAAGACATTTTTTGAGACCCAGGGTTATTGAAACCCATTCTATTAATCAGTGATTTTGATGTGGAAGAGCGGAACATTCTAGGCTTTGGATTACCGTCTTGTTCTAGTTGAGTAATCCCGCCTATTTCTATAAATCCTAAACCTATAGTTTCCCATCCAATTAATGCTTCGGCTTTCTTGTCCATACCAGCCGCAAGGCCGAATGGGTGAGAATAATCTTGATTAAATAAATTAACACTCAGCCTCTTTTTAGGCTTATATAAAACTCTTAATGGTAATCTAGTCACTGGATTAGAACACATGAATCTTAATAATTTAAGAGTTCTTAAATGTACTTTTTCAGAATCCTGCAACGCCAAAAATGGCCTTGCAAAGAGCCTGTACACTAGTCCCATATTTGACTCACAACGACGGTATGCTTCAAGACTTGCCCCTAAGTGGCTATGACATGCGCATGGATAACGACCTTTGGCCTGTTGTTCGTGAATCAGCACGCAGAATTCTTAGGTTAGAGAATATCTTATTTAAAATTCCAGAAAACTTTTCCAAGGATTTTAAAAATTTATGTGATCAAATTTCTGATAATATTCCTTCACGATTAGTTTTTCCCGAAATAGAAATAATGGATGCCAATAATGTAGAAATTTATCATAGAGATCAGGAAGGAGTAGATTATCAAAAGATAATCGAAATAGGAGATCTAGAACCAAATGCTGATGTCTGTTGGATTGAATGTGACATTGTACAAGGATGGAATTGGCTACTAGAATCGTGTTCAGAATTACTTAATGCAGGTTATCCAGGTTGTGTTGGATGTGGCGGTCCAAATTCAGAACGAAGATGGGATGAAGAATTATTTAGGAAAAATCGGAAGTCGTATGATAAAATAAATCAATAAAAAAAATGACTTTTTCTCTACAGATACTAAAGTATCTGCTAGATTTAACTTAAGTGAGAGGGTTCAAGTATTGTAGACTGGCGGATGGAAGACATGGCAATAGTTGTAATCGCTGAGAAACCAAGTGTTGCAAATGACATCGCCGGTGTTCTAGGCATTACCAAAAAAATGGACACTCACTGGGAGAGTGAAGAAATAAAAATCACATGGGCAGTAGGTCATTTATTACAACTGAAGTACATGGATGATTATGATCCAGAATTTAAAGATTGGAGAAAAACTGTGACAAGATTGCCCTTTATTCCAGAAGATTTCCAATATAAGCCAATAGGTGGAAGAAACAAGAAACAATTACAAGCGATTGTCAAACTAATCAAAGACAAATCTACAGTGGAAATTGTAAACGCATGTGATGCTGCAAGGGAAGGTGAACTTATATTTCGAACTATAGTTGGACATAGTAAATCTAAGGTTCAAACTTCAAGAATGTGGTTACAATCAATGACTAAAGACTCAATTCAAAGTGCATGGGATGAAAGACAACCTGGCGATAATTATTCATCACTGATGGATGCAGCCTATTCTCGTTCAGAATCAGACTGGGTTATTGGAATGAACGGTTCTAGAATTGCTAATTCTTTTTTACCTAAAAAACGAAATGAAAAATCTGCAATTTCGCTCGGGAGAGTGCAAACTGCTACACTTGCAATGATCGTTGACCATGAAATTACGATATTATCCCACATTCCCGTTCCGTATTGGCAACTAAATGCTGATTTCACCTCAGGCGACTGTAAGTGGAATGCCCGATGGGAAAGAAGCGGACATAAAGATGATGAAGACAGGCCAGAGTACAAGTCTCATAGGATTATAGAGCAAGAAGAATATGAAAGACTCAAAAAATTATTAGAAACTAATAATGAAGCAGTAGTAGTACAAAATAATCGTGAACATAAAGAAAAAAATCCGCTTAATTTTGACTTAACTAGCCTACAACGTTCAGCTAACAATCTATGGTCTTGGTCCGCAAAACGTACACTTAGGGCTGCCCAAGATCTCTATGATAGGTTCAAATTAACAACTTACCCTAGAACAGATTCAAAATTTCTTCCAGAAAATATGAAAGAGGAAATTAACAAAATAATTCGACAACTAGGGGCACAAGAGAAATATACTAAATTTAGTAAAAATTTAACTGATAATGGATTAAAACATGTTAATCGTAATTTCAATGATAAGAAGGTTAGTGATCACTTTGCCATCATACCTACTGGTAAAATTCCTGACATGGAAATGAGTGATGACCATAAGAAGTTATACGATTTAATTGTCAGAAACTTCATCTCTTCATGGTATCCAGAGGCAGTATGGAATGTCGAAAAGCGTATTGCAACAATCGAAAATGAATCTTTCCACAAGGAAGTAAGAACAATAAAAACTCCTGGTTGGCGCGAAGTTCAACCTAAAAAATCTGATGCCCCTGAAGGTTGGGGTGAATTGAAATCTTCACCCTGCCAAGGTATTATGGCATCCCACGAATTTAAAGAGGAAAAATCAAAACCTAAAGGAAGATTGAAAGAAGCAGGACTTCTTCGGTTAATGGAACATGCTGGAAGAAAATTAGATGATGATGAAATGGTAGAGGCAATGAAAGATAAAGGCTTAGGAACACCTGCCACACGAGCAGAAACTATTGAGAAGTTGATTGACCGTGATTACATTAGACGTGCTAAAGCTGGAACAATTTCAGCCACTGCGCATGGAATAAGAATCATCGATATTTTGAGAAGAATTCCTGTTGAGTGGATAACTTCCGCTGAACTGACTGGAGAAATGGAAGCATCATTGATAGATGTCCAAAAAGGTAAAACAAGTAAGAAAGATTTTATGAATACAATCATAGAAAAAACAACATCATTAGTTGAAAAAATACGTGATCATGATAGAGCTACTCTATATCAGAATGAGGCATCAATTGGCCCATGTCCAAAATGTAGTGGCGAAGTCAATGAAACAGTTCTATCATATATCTGCTCAGAGAACAAAGGAAAGGGAGAAGGTTGTTCATTTGTATTCTGGAAAGATACTAGTGGCCGATGGTTTGATAGAAATACGGCTAAAAGGCTTCTAGAACAAAAAGAGATTGAAGAATTGCATGGCTTCTTTGGAAGAAATGGAGAGGGTTATAACAATTCAGTAACGCTTTCCAATGAAGGAAAAGTTGAATCGAAGAATGGTGGAGAAGCTAAATCTAGTAGCGATGATGAAAAATTATGTTCTTGTCCAGTTTGTAGCCATGGTTCAATAAGAATTAATTCTACAATGTATGCATGTGATGATGAAGATTGTACTTTTAGAGGTTTATCACACGACATGTGTAAAAGACCTATTTCCAAGGATGAAGCAAAAGATATTTTTACAGATGGTAAATCAAAGTTACTCGATGATTTTATTTCACGTAAAGGAAGACCATTCAAGGCATTCTTAGTATTAGATAATAACCGAGTGAAGTTTGAATTCCCACCTAGAGAGGCATCAGCAGATGCTAAAAAATTCAAGGTTTCACCAGGAATAGTCGCTATTTGTCCAAAGACTAAGGTGGAAATTATTGAAACCGAAACCTTCTACCAACCAGCAACTGTTGGTACAGATTGTTTAATTCAAATCGCTCGCGAAATATCAAAGCGAGAAATAACCAGAGAAGAGGCAAAACAACTTATTGAAAAGGGAGAAATCGGCCCATTTGATGACTTTGTAGCCAAAAAATCAGGAAATAATTTTTCAGCAGTCCTTTACCTTAAGAAAAATCAATCAGTGGGATATAGGTTCGCCAAAAAATAGACTCGAAAAACGATAATTTTCTCTACAATTAAGGAGAAGGTTGATGTTCAAGTTATATTAGTTGCAAATATGGGACAACAGCATTGGGATGTTGTAATTGTCGGCGCCGGCCCAGCTGGTGGACGTGTTGCAACCCATTTTGCTAATCGTGGACACAGTGTTTTGATCCTTGAAGAGCATGAAGAAATCGGCAGACCATTTCAATGTGCAGGTTTAGTAACACCCAATGCAATGAAGGAAGTTGGACTGTTTCATTCGATACTCGAGGAAGTTGATGGAGCACTTATTCATGGCCCAAGTGGTACTTTGGTACCAGTTGGTTCGGAAGGTAAAATCAGAACTTATGTTGTTTGCAGAAAAATATTCGATCAAGGTGTTGTTAAACAATCATTAGAGGCAGGCGCTGATATTTGGCTTAACTCTAAGCCCAATGATGCAGAAGTTTTTGATGACCATGTAAAATTAGAGATAAGTAAGAACGGTGAACCAATTAATATTACTGCATCTCTTTTGATCGGATGTGATGGAGCCCATAGTTGGACTCGAAGGCATTTCAAGATGGGTAAACCAAAAGAATTGATGATAGGATTCCAAGCAGAAGTAGTGGGATATGAAGGTAGAGATAGGTGGCTTGAAATGTTTAGTGGTTCAGAAATCGCCCCTGGATTTTTTGCTTGGGTAATACCTTCTGGCAATGGCTCACATAGAATTGGACTTTGGTCAACCGCTAAAAGATTAGAAGGTAGAAGCATTGAACAATGCTATGATAATTTAATTAAACACCCGCTATGGGAAAATCGTTTTAGAAATATTTCGGAAACTGCTAGATATTGTGGGCCTGTTCCTAGCGGCATGGTAAGGACTCCATACAAAGACAGAGTAATCCTTATTGGTGATGCTGCTGGTATGGCAAAGCCAACAACTGGTGGAGGAATAGGGCCAGCATTTGAACAAATTTCTGGAATCATTGAAAAATTATCTGCGGCAGTGAATAATAACAAATTGGATAAAAAGACACTCCATAGTATCTGTAATAGGCACTTTTCTAAAATGCATAAAGATCAGAACAGAGCAAGAGCATTGCGTAATCTTTTGGTTAGTGATTGCTCTGATAAAGTATTGGATAAGCACTTCAATTCATTTGCCAAGCCAGAGGTTATCAAACTGATAAATGAAGTCGGAGACATTGAAAAGCCTGTACCTTTGGGAATGGCTTTACTGAAAAAAGTGCCTGCATTTAGAAAATTAGCACTTAAAGCAGGTGCTAAATTAATATTCACATAGGTGATTTAATGCCTAAACTAGTAGTGGAAGAAAGAATTAGGTACCCACCATTTGAATCTTATAGATTTAAGCCAAAACTTCTACCTATTGCAACTAAAACTGATATTATAGCTGAGGATATTGAAGCATCAGAAGTCGATGAATACCTTGTAAAAAGAAATCCACCATTCACAGTTGGTAGTGAAGATTCATGGATTGTTGAAAAGAGATATTTATTTGATGGTGAAATAGTAGATACCGATAAGGGATATAAAAAAAATATATC
>MDTB01155489.1_pt1 | contig 11469 bp, 25 predicted proteins | sample 811161 | NCBI WGS metagenome assembly MDTB01 (sample SAMN05326650, study PRJNA326480) | marine metagenome | isolation source: seawater | place: Mediterranean Sea | collected 2009
ATATAATCCATTAAACATCTTTGATTACAAAAATGATTCCAAATACCACTTTGATAATTGCCATATCTATTTGGTTTAATCTTAATTGTTCTTAATACTTTATTGCCTTTGCTACCTCGCACCCTTGATTGTATTTCTTTCTTATGGCAACTCGGACCATGGCACCAGTTAAAGTTTGTCATTGTATTTATTCCTTTCCTCTAATTCCCATAATTTTCTATCGTAGTATCGTTCCATTGCCATTGAAACAAAAAACAATATTAATCCTAAGCTAAATAATCCTAGACCTATATATAATATTGTATTCATTAGTGCCTCACTTTCCACGATTGAGTTGCTGTTCTATATCCATGACTATCTAAATCATAATAGATATAATATGGAGTTCCATTTTTAGCCACACCATATTTGCTTTTATCGTCATGTTTGCCTTTTCTTGTGACGTGTTTCTTTCTGCTTTTGTTAAAGTAAGTTATATAAAATGTTTTTGTCATTTTGTTATCCTTTCTATGGGTATCCTATATTAAATAGGATACCCTGTCAATAGTTAATTTAAACTATTTTCTGCCTGTTGTTTTTCATACAACAATCTTGCTTTAATTTTATCTTGCCTAGATACGTTTTTATTTTTCATACCTTTTATTCTTTCAGCAAGATTTTTTGGATTATAAATTACTAGACCTGTTGAGTTAGTTCTAATAATTTCATGGTCAGAAATATTTAAACCAAGTTCGGTTGCAAGTTCTATTGCCTCATCTAAATATTTATAACCTTTTAAACCTATTTTGATTTCTTTCATCTGATTTAAAATAGATTTAATCCATTTATAATGTGCCATAACAAATCTGCCCTTTTCGGCTTTCCATTCTTGCAACATCATAAATTCGTCTCTACTACAAGCAATAGACCTATCTCTACAATAATCTCTACCAATTAAATCTAATTGATATTTTTCGTTCCATTGTTTGCCATAGCCACTATCTTTATTACCAAGATAATCATTATTATTTTGCACATATTTTGTTTTATGTGGGTTTTCATCTTTATTATCTTGTTCAATTAAAATATCTGGATTGCAATTTTCTTGTGCTTTTAATTCATCTCTAAATAAAGCATAAGCATAATCATTATCACGATTATAACTATCGTTGCTTTCCAAATCATAAGAGCCATTTAATTTAAAATCAAAATGTTTCTCTATGGGTTTCTCAACCATTTTAACATTATTATCATAGTCCCTTTCCTCTACCTCACCTATATAGTTAAAGTGAAAGCAACTATCTTTGGCAATCGTACTTACATTCTCAAATTTATTTTGTAAGTATCTTGCTTTCTCAACATCACTTGGGGTGTAATGCCTACGAACAATAGTTTCAGCAACTTTCCATGCATTGTCATTGATTTCAATTTGCTTCGCTTTTAGTTCGTTATATTTTTGTTTTTCTTGGGTATCTTCATTTTCAAGATGTACTCTCATACGATTAGCAATCTTGTTCCGATACTCTTGATTTAGTCTTAATCTAGCCATTGTATTATCCTTTCGTTGTATGGTTAAATTTATCCTACATTATCCCTTGACAAAAAGATTGTCAAGTATTATATTGCATGAGGACAAGTTAATTGTCCTTTCATAAGAGGGTTGTAGGCGGTTCTGATCCTAGGATAGTCAATCGCCTACAACTGAAACTAGAAAGAAAAAATATGGATTTAACAACAACAGAAATGATATCCTGGTATTTAATTTTTGGGACGGCATTTGTAATTTATATGTGGATTAAATTCTGATCCCTGGTCTAATCAACCTCCATGGAGGAGAGCGAGACATAGTGGGCTCGACGGGTTAGACCTGGGATCAGAACTAGTATAGGGTGCCTGGACGTTTCTGGGCTATATTTTAGGTCGCGATTGCTGTGAGTAATGGTCCGGTATTTCTGCAGAAAGAAAGACCCGCCTATTAACCACTAGTGCTGATCCCTGGTCCTGTCGATCGATAAGGTAAAACGCAGGACCTGGAATCAGTCAACTGGTCCGCAAGCTTCAAGCTTCAAGCTTGACAGCTGGTCCCAGATAGTATAGGATGAATTTAGAAAGGAATAAATTATGACACAATATACAACAGCACGTACAGGTTATGACACCGATACACCGCAAGATTCAGACAATGATTTTTTATGCGCGGTGCAATTGCAGCGTATAGCTACATCTCTAGAAGAGATTCTGCGGCTAGTAAAGCAGGACATGGAGAGAATGAAAAAGTTAAATGAAGAGAATTAAACATAATGATTTGCTGCCATGGTTCATCTGGGACCATGACACGCTTCCGGCCAGTTACCTGGCCAGCTGTGAGAAATTTTTTAAGAGCCTGAAGCAACAAGCTGCAAGCGACAAGCTCCAAGCTGCAAGCTTGACAAATAATAAATATAGGATTATAAAGGATATATGAAAACAAGTGAAGCATTAAAAATTGTTGGAGGCTTGAGCAAGCCTTCTAAGATGCCAGGATGGGCCTATGGTTTACCTGCCAAAGAGTGCAAGACAGGGGGCAAGCTGCAAGCTGTGCCGGGATCAGTCTGTTATGATTGTTACGCTCTAAAAGGTTGTTATGTTTTTAAGGTTGTGCAAGATGCACAATATAGAAGGCTGGCAGCCATCAAGCATGAACTATGGACCGGGGCCATGGCTTTATTAATTAATTCAAAAAAATCAAAATATTTTAGGTGGCATGATTCAGGAGACGTGCAGGACGAAGACCATCTTACAAAGATCTTTGCTGTATGTAAACTGACACCAGAAACCAAGCATTGGATGCCAACCCGGGAGGCATGGGTGAAGCACTTCTTGCCGCTGTGCCCTGATAATTTAACAATTAGATTTAGCGCACCTATGATTGACCAGCGGGCGCCATCTTCGTGGCCTAACTCTTCAGAGGTTGTAAGCTCAGGGGCCAGTTGTCCAGCTGCAAAACAAAACAATGAATGCAGGGACTGCCGGGCATGCTGGGATGCCACAATTAAAACAGTTTCATATGGTAAACATTAAAATGTGGAAGCACCCAAAATATTATAAAGAATTACGCGAGCGTAATAAACCAGCTGGGACGGGCGGCGCATTGTGCGTCGACCCTGAAGCTGGATCGGATCAGGTCATTAGCTTAAGAGCTCGCGACGGCGAGCGAGAGCGTGCATCCTGGTCCGGGCCTCAAGCGACAAGCAGCAAGCTTCAAGCGCCAAGCTCTTCAAGGTACAAGCCGCAAGCGTCAAGCCCCAAGCACAAAGGATCAAGCTTCAAGCCGCAAGCGTCAAGCTCACGGATCACGGACCCTTCATAAAGTTTCAAGCTCCCCGAACCGAGGTGCTCTGCCAAGATAAAACTATTGTGTGGATGCGCTACATGATAGGCAATTTGGTGTGGTGAAAATTTTAGTTTATTTGCTTTTGTAGTCTTAAACTCAACCGTAAAATAGAAGAAGTTTTTGGTGTATCCCAACACATCTGGCATACCTAAAATGCTTAAATTTTCTATGCGATGCCATATTATTTTGGGTGTTGCTTTCTTAAATTTTTGGTACAATTTTGATTCAGGACCACGCATTTTTTTAAGCCAACAATGTCGTTCAATAATCCTTAATATAGCCTGGTGGCAATATAAGTTTTTCCTCTCTATTTGGTTTCAAAACTACACGAACAGAAGTATCTCCCGGCTGTGTGCTTTCGTGAACTTCTATACGTCTTATCTCTTCAAGATAACCTTTATCAGTCATAATATATATTCTAGCACCACTTACAGCATTACCTCTTCTACCTCCCGGACCTAAAGTAAATTTATCTAAATACTCTTGTAAATGTTTTACGTACATTACAGCTGACCTTTGTTCTGATACTCATCAACTAAATTAATAGTTTTTTTCCTCAACTCGTCTAATTCTTTTTTAAGTTCTTGATTTTCTTTTATGAGAGATGCCATTTGTTCTTGGTGTTTTTTATTAACGGCCATTAAATCATCTATTCTTCTCTCTAAATCTCTTGGGCCTCTGTCATCATCTTTTCTTAATTTAGACAATTGTTTTTCCCATTCTTTTACGTCCTCATCTGTCATCATATACTTGACACTATAGGATTGTTGTCTTAAATTGTCAATATGGGAGTACCAAAAAGATTAACAGAAATGCAAAGAAGGTTCGCTGAATATTTAGTATTTGGTGGACCTGATGGACCTTGCACTAAAACAGAGGCTGCGATTCTTGCCGGCTATAGCAAAGATAATGCAAGACATGAAGGTTCAACTCTTACAAATCCAAAATTATTTCCGCTAGTTGTAAAACACATTGGTGAATTACGAGAAGAAAGACTTAAAAAATACGAAGTGAATTATGACACTCATGTGGCAGAACTTGGACGAATTAAAGACGCTGCTTTGAAAAAAGGCGCTTGGAGCGCTGCCGTAAACGCAGAAACAAATCGTGGAAAGGCTGCAGGATTATACATAGACAGAAAAATAATAAAAACAGGAAAATTAGAAGACCTATCAGAAGAAGAGTTAGAGCAGAAGATGAAACAAATATTAGATGATTACGCACAGATTATTGATGTCACCCCCGAACAAAAAAAGCTCGAGGGTGATGATAAGAAAGATTAATCTTTGTCTTCCTCTTCAATATCTTCATCTTCGTCTTCATAATCTTCAACATCATCTTGCATTTGAAGAACTTCCATAATATCAGCGATTTTATTTTTTAACGCCTCAACTTCTTCTTCTAACTGCTCGATTTTGTTTTTGTTTTCTTCATCTGATCCGAACATATTTCCTCCCTTGTTTGGACCGTATAAATATTTTGTGCATGTATATAAATCAATCATTTAGTTTAATATTTTTTCCATCGAAACAATGCAACCTATAGGGAAAATATTGGTATCACTAAACACTTCATCTGTTTCATCATAAGAGCTAAACGTAGTTAAAAATTTTTTAGTTTTTTTGTAGACATAAGCTTGTGTAATCATTTTACAAATAGGTAACTTATCCATCTCATCTTTATTCTTATGTCCCGCATCGCCGGTGATATCGAGCCACTTGATTGTGTAGAAGTAATACTTCTTTTTATTAATGATGGCGTGCTTATATCTCTTTTTTCGTTTCATATAGTGTTTTTTATCATAAAATGTCTAATTACACCCCTAAAATGTCCTCTACGAGCGATTATTTCTACGTGGTTATTGACTTTTTTAAGCATTGGACACTTTACAAAGAAATATTTTTTTATTTTTTTTAAAAAATTTATGAAAAATATCTCTATATGGTCCATTTTACTGCCTAATTTATGCCATATTTTTGCTTCAATATAGACATCTTTGATTCAGCCATCTCAATCTTACCCAGTAATTTATCAATCTCACCGGTAATGTCGATGTGTTCAGGTATAATTCTTGGTTGAGTCATTAACTGGGCTATCTTTGCATCAGCGTCAGCTATTTCTGCCTCATATCTTTTTATTAGTGCCTGATATATCTGTTCACGCGCCATAGTATCTTGTCTCCTTATCGCTATTGATTATGTCATAATATTGATCGAGTCTACGTAAAAAATCATGTTTTGCTTTACGTAAATTAATCCCGTCAATCTTGAATTCTTGGTAATATAAGTCAGGAGTACATACCATTATCACGGCTTGTTCAATATTAGAGCCATGAATATAGTCGTGTGCCATAGCGTAAGCACCGGCCTGAAGTTTATAATCACCAATCCATTCTTCTTTCTTTGGCCTGTTCGCTTGCTTGAAATCAACAATTGTTTCTTTGCTGTTGTGTAAACAAACAAGGTCTGTAGAACCCGCAAATAGGCCTGGGTAGTATACTGTAACCTCCGAGCCATAGAATTCGCTGACAGGCGTTAAACCGACCTCTATGACCTTCTGAGCCATACGTTTAGTCTCCTGTCCAAGTTCAGTTAGATCTTCATAACCTTTATTTAATATATAATATTCAAGATACTTATGCATGCTTGTGCCTCGCACTGCGCTAGCGTTCTTAATTCTTTCTGCCTCTTTTTTGCCTTTTTTCGCAATCCATTCTTTTAAAAAAGTATCATCTTTTGTTCGACCCAAAATGGTCGTTACACTTGGTAATCTTTCTCCTGCAACTTCATACTTCCGTGATCCATGGTCCATGTACCGTGTACTATTGGCATAGTTGTATTTATCAACTTTCTTTATCATTCTTATCTCCCTTAAAAAATTTTCTTAAATGTTCTTCATACTCCTCATCACCATGTTCTTCGAATCGAAGAACATCTTTATTAACATTTACAATATTTTCTATCGTATTATCTTTTTTATCTTCGTCGGGCATAGCCTGTTCCTTTTTCCCTGTTTCGCCATCTTTTACTCCACGCATAAACGTTTATTTTACTGGACCAGTGTTCAAGAAACGCGAACCACCGATCTTTAATTTTAACATATACATATATAATATCATCAACTAGGTCTGGAATTGTTTTCATAATGGTCTACAATTTTTTTAAACTTATCTTTTTTAGTTACAGAATATTTTATCAAAGCTTTCGCAACTTCATATGCGTCTCGGTGGCTACATCTCCATCTCCATTGGTCCATAGTTTGATGGGGATATTTAGCTCTAAAATCTATCGCCCCACAACCTAAACTATCAGATACAAAATCAATGGTTTTTTTACACGTCATATTTATTTCAATTCTTATGTTCCAAAATTTATAAGCACGGGGCTTACCTTTCCGATGTTGAAGATATTGTTTATATTGAATACAACCTTCACCATCAAATAAACCAGCAAGATAGGCCATGGTTTCATGCATTATATCAGCCCCCGTTTTTTATAATCCAACGAACCGTTGCTGTTGTTGGATCGAATCTATCAAATTTAATTTGGCTACAACCTATTAATAACAATAGGCTCATGCAAAGCATTACCGTTTTCATCTGTTTCTCCCTCTGATGAACATGTTGTACATTGAATGACTTTACTATTATCTCTAAAATCAATCGATGTGTCTCCTGTTGCTACTCTAATATAACCATTACCATGGCAAGTAGTGCAGATCTTTCTTATCTTTCTAACTATCAACATAGTTATTTCTTAACGTTATTTGTAATCTTACCGTTAAGCTTTCTAACTTTTTCGTTAGCTAATTTCGATATCGTTTTAGATATGGACAAAGTGACATCGGGGTCTAAATTCTTCGACAAAGTATCCAATATCTTGTATGTTGAGTGTGATAACGAAACGTTTCTATATTTTGTTGTGTCTGTCATATTCTTTCCTTTCACACAATATAGGATAATCATATAGGATTGTCAATGATTAAATATATAATAGTTTTTAAAGTATGCTCTATACTATACGGGGAATGCATGCCAGAATTGCAACCTAGGGTTACTTTCAATAGTTGGTATAATTGTGCTCAATTTGGGCTATCCGAAACATCTAATTTTTTAAATAATATGGGTGAAAAAATGGTTAATGAAAATAAAATTATGGTTTCTTTTACCTGCAATGAAATTAATGAGTCTTGACAATGTGTTCAAAATGTGTCAGTAAAGAATTATCTTTTCTCACCTTTATACCTATCCCCTGTTTTCCCTCGTTGGGATAGGTTTGTCTTCATTGTGGCTCATGTCCACCACAGATATATCCAATAATATTTTTTATATTTTTGTATTTACCAAGGGTATAATAATTTCTACCTGTGTTTGGTTTGTACCAAGGATTCTTTTTTATATTAACAACTACATTCTCATGATACCAACTACTACAAACGGTAGCATTAGATTCTAATTTAGTCATAAGACCATCTCCGTGATACTGCCATCTAGTATCAGCTATCTCAAAAGTATGCATTTCTATCTTTCCAAATAGAGTTAAGGCTAATAATGTTATAGTCACTACGTTCTCCATTTTTAATATAGGATATTAAAGGAGCTTTGTCAACGCCCCTGGCCTCGATACTTCTTACGGTTGAATCGTTTATTTGGTTTCTTTGAGTGTCTTCCAGGACGCTTTTTTGCAGTTCTTTTATGATAATTATTTACTCCAAAAAGTGGTTTTTTCTTACCCATGATCGTCTTCGTCTACAAAACGTCCTACAGAAAAAGCTGTTTTATCATCTGCTATAACGTATTTAATAACACCATTAACTTTTTGTTCTAAATCATGTCCACAATTAACACATCTATAAACGTTATCATCAAAACTTACTAACATAGTATTTGTTTTACACTCTGGACAATTACCAGTTACAATTTTTGTTTCTAAATTACCTATAAATTTCACCATGGCTTATACATAACTTTTCTATTTTCTGAATCTCTATATGCCATTAAAGATTGTTTTCTGTTCATGTCACGAGAATAACTACAATGCACCCATCCAGAGGACGGTTCGCCTTTTTTATAAAATTCTAATATAAGTTGATCGTATTCTAATTCTGACTTGATGTAGGTTGCCAAGTGTTCATTATCAATTCCAGGTATTTCAAAATCAGCAGCGGCTGCACTGTCAAAGGCCGTATGTTGTGATTTAATTGAACTACCTATTTCAATACAAAGTTCTCCGCAACGAAAGCCAGAGCTTATAATTAATGGTTTGTCAAAATGGGAACGTATCGGTTGAAGTATATTTACTGCAAGTGCTTTTAAATTTTCTATTTGTTCAGGACTAGGATTATTATTAATCCCTTTACGTTCAGCGACTTGAGATTTAGTCAACTCGTCTAAAGTTATATTGGCTGTAAGTTTCATTAATCTAATATTAATGCTTTTATAGATTGAGTTCCATCAATATTTTCTTCTAATTTAGCTTTAGAACGTATGCATTTATATTGAATATTTTCTTTATAAGTCCTCTCTGCTACACGTTTTCCACGTAAACATGTGGCCATATTGGGTTGTATACGATGTTCTTTAATATCAGGTCCCATGAACATTAAAAGAGCTACGACTTCAGCGATCATTATTTATTACCATTTTTATAAATTATTTCTCTATTTTTATCTTTTAGAGTTTCAATATCTTTAAGAACTTTATCCATTTGTTTTTGTAAAAACTCAATATTAATTCTGTTATTCATCATTTTATCAAGTTGATTATTAATTTTGTCAGTAGTCTTATACAAGTCCTCCAACATCATGAATTGCTCGCTATCCGCGGGTAAACTACCCATCTCTCCACGTGGCCATTTTATTCTAAATTCTGTGTTTTCCTCAAGATCTTTCTCCATTAACTCTAATCTTGTTGAGTGCTGATTAAGTGTTTCATGCAAACCAAAGTATGCCCAAGTCCCGATGGCAACCATCGCGATCAAACTGGCAACCGTTTTCATCGGCATTTGTACGGCAGCGGATTCAGAAATTTTTAAAGCCATTATTTACCTATATCTTTAAAAAGCCAATGAACATATTTTTTCCAAATTTTTTTAATCCATTTAATCATGCTTCTTCTCCTCTATTTCATAGAAGAACTTATCAGTATCCTCTGTTTTCCATTGACTGGTGTTTTCAACATTCCATTCAGATGTTTGAACTTTCCAATCTGGTATATTTTCTTTAACAGTAAACGATGGGATATCCCATATACATCTATTGTTTGGTTGTGCTGCATAGTTCCCATCATCGAGGGCTATGATGTGAGCACATTTGTGCTCGTGCGGTATCTCTGAATGATCCGTGTCTAGTATATTAGGCTCTGGGTGAGCAAAGTCAACGGTAAATAAGTATTTACCAGGATGCCATTTTTTATCCTTTCCTATGTATTTACCAGCTTGTGCTTCTAAAATATCCCAAGTAGTAACAGCAGGATAATAACTAAAACAATTCCATAGCTGAAGTTCATCAAGTCTACGTTTAGGAACATCTTCCGGTCTAAAACCTCTCTGTATGAAGGCAGATATCGGGAGACGATAAAAGATAGCGCCGTTCTCCATAATTGCATGGAATAAAATAGAGCGCCCCGTAATAGCTGATAAACCGAAGATAATACAATCTTCGACTTCTCCATGATGTTTTTTAAGGTCATATAAATACTCCCTCCTTATTTGTGAGTATTCTACAGGAATATTTGCATTTAAGTAAGCCATAATTTAACCTCATTTTATTGTGCCCCAATTATCTCCCTCTTCATAATCTACTTTATTTGGTACTTCAAGTGTTACGGTTGACTCCATTATTTCTTTAATTTTATCAGCCTCTTTTTTGTTTTGTATAGATATATCTAATTCATCATGCACTTGTAAATGCGGTAGTATACCCTCTGCATGTAAATCTATCATAGCTTTTTTTGTCATATCAGCAGCCGATCCTTGTATTAATCTATTTAAAGCTTTGTATGTATATGCTCTTCTGATCCCTGGTCCGTGTTCCGCGAGCGCATCATCGTGAGACAATGGTTTATGAATACCAAACTGATTTGGTTCCCATAAATGAAACCTACATAGTCGACCCAGCAACGTTCTCACTTTACCTTTACGCTGTGCTCTATCCATCACAGCATCCATAAGTTGTTTTACAAATGGAACCTTTGCATGATATTGTTTAAATAATTCTTCGGCTTGTAATTTGTTTATACCTAACTCTGCTTGTAATTTATTTTTACCCATACCATAAAAAAGACCTAAATTAATCGTTTTAGCTTGTGTTCTTGGTATCTCTGCCATGTCAGATACAATTTGATGAAAGTCTGCGTTTTCATTTTTATAAGCATCAACAACATCTTCTACAGAGTAAAATCCCTGTAGTGCAGAGTAATGTACAACTAGTCTAGGCTCTTGTTGATTATAATCAAAACAACCCCATTTACAGCCTTCTTCTGGTAGAAATAAAGATCTGATCCGTGGTCCAAGATCTTTGTTCCTTGCAGGTATCTGCTGTAAGTTTGGATTATTCATACTAAATCTACCTGTGACTGTGCCGCCACCATCACCACGTAATTGATTTATCTCTGCATGTATTCTACCTCTGCCAGAATATTTTAATATTGTATCTATAAATGTTGTATGTGCTTTGTTAATCTCTCTTGCTTTTGCAATAGCCTGCACAATATTATGTGGGTGATTAGCTAAAAAATTTTTTGTAAAACTTGGTGCACCTGTTTTTTCTGTTCTATCGTAGGGTAAACCTAGTTTATCAAACACTTTAGCAATAGATCTTGCAGCCCATATCTGTACATCTAATTTTGTTTCTGCATAAACACCACCTAATAATCTTTTTTCTTCCTCAACCATATTTTGTTTTTCTTTAGCAGCTCTATCTACATCTACTCTTACTCCTAAAAATCTCATATCAACAAGAACAGGAAACAGTTTAGTTTCCATATTAAATATATCTTCAATATCCTGGTATAAAATTTCTTTTTTTAATTCTTGCCACAACTCCAGTGTGAGTTGGGCGTCACGCTCCGCGTAAGCTCCAACGTACATAGCTGGTAGTTTATACATCTCTGCTTTTGG
>MDTB01110419.1_pt1 | contig 11468 bp, 14 predicted proteins | sample 811161 | NCBI WGS metagenome assembly MDTB01 (sample SAMN05326650, study PRJNA326480) | marine metagenome | isolation source: seawater | place: Mediterranean Sea | collected 2009
AAATGTTACAAATTTAAATTTAGTAAAAGATTCTAAAAAGAGAAGTTCCAAAGTTAGTGCTTTGTCTCCAAGAGAAATAGTTTCTGAACTAGACAGATATGTAATCGGACAGAAAGAGGCAAAAAAGGCAGTAGCAGTTGCTCTAAGAAATAGGTGGAGAAGACAAGCACTTTCAGATGAAATGAGAGATGAAGTTCTTCCAAAAAACATTCTTATGATAGGACCAACAGGTGTTGGCAAAACTGAGATCTCAAGAAGATTATCAAAATTAGCAGAAGCTCCATTTATTAAAGTTGAAGCTACACGATTTACTGAAGTTGGTTACGTTGGGCGAGATGTTGAACAAATAGTGAGAGATTTGATTGAAATAGCTATCGCAATGGAAAGAGAAAAAAAAAGAAAAGAAGTTAAAGCGAAAGCTGAACTTAAAGCAGAAGACAAAGTATTAGATGCATTAGTTGGGAACAAAGCAAGTGTGGCAACCAAAGAAAGCTTTAGAAAAAGATTAAGAAACGGAGACCTTGATGATAATGAAATAGAAATAGAAGTCCAAGATAAATCTTCTGGTCTTCAAAGTTTTGAAATCCCAGGCATGCCAGGTGGGAATGTTGGTATGGTAAATCTGGGAGATATTCTTGGAAAATCAATGGTAAATAAAAAGGGTAAAAAGAAAAAAATGACAGTCAAAGAATCTCACGATATTTTGGTTGCTCAAGAATCTGACAAAATGATTGAAGAAGATAAAATTATTAAAGAAGCAAAAAAAGCAACAGAAGAAAATGGTATAGTTTTTTTAGATGAAATTGATAAAGTTTCCGCAAGAAGTGATAGAGTAGGTGGAGATGTGTCTAGAGAAGGAGTTCAAAGAGATTTATTGCCATTAATTGAGGGCACAACTGTAAGTACAAAACATGGACCAATTAAAACTGACCACATACTTTTTATTGCTTCTGGAGCTTTCCAACTAGCAAAACCATCTGACCTTCTTCCTGAATTACAGGGTAGGCTGCCGATAAGAGTAGAGCTGAATGCTTTAAATGAAGATGACTTCAAAAGAATTTTGAAAGAACCTGATAATAGTCTTATTAAACAATACAAAGAATTATTAAAAACAGAGAACGTAAATCTTGTATTTACAGATGACGGAATTGACATGTTGGCAAAAATATCAGCTGAAGTTAATTCGTCTGTCGAGAATATTGGCGCTAGAAGACTCCATACAATAATCGAAAAAGTTCTAGACGATATAAGCTTTAACGCTACAGACAAAGCAGGCGAAACTATCACCATAGATAATAAATACGTTAATGAAAATCTAGGTAATCTAGTTAAAGATACAGACTTATCGAAATTTATTCTATAATTTTCTAAGCTTGACTATAATTGCTCCAGCTCCGCCATCGGTCAAATCTGCATTCGTAATTGATAATGCATGCTTAGATAAATCTAAATCTGATTTAATAAACTCTGGTACAGAATACTTTAATTTACTTAAGTCTTTAGAAACATAAACATCTTTTTCAGTATTAGAGTGAATTCCTTTTCCAGTTATAAATAAAATTTCTTTATAATTTTTTTTTAAACACGAAATAATGATTTCTTTTACCTTGTGATTAGCTTCTACTAGAGAAAAACCGTGGAGATCAAAAATAAATCTATGGTCACTAGGTGTATTAACTTTTTTTATAGGTTCTTTATCAACTATATCGGTGGGGTTCTTAATATAATCTTTCCAGGTATTAATATCTTCTTGAGAAATATTTTTTTTTTTTATCACTTACTAACAATTTCAGATAAATACCAATTAGGGCCTTTTTTAAGTATATTTTTTGTAAACTTCCAGTAATCAGTGACTTGCTTTATCTTGTCTGGATTTCCTTCGATTATCTTGTCGTCTTTATCTTTTTTTACTGAAATAACCTCTGAAACAAATTTCACTGAAGCAAAAAGCTCATTTTTAACTCTCTCATATTTTTCCACGCTAGAATCCTTCACTCCAATAAATGTAAATTCGGATTTTATATTTTCTTTGTTTCTAACCTCAATGGCTTGTTCAAAATTTGAAGCCATATCAGATGTTAGTAAACTTTTTAATTTCTTGTTATCGCCTTTGGCGAATGAAGTAAGTATTGTTTCATAAGCAATCTCTGCACCTTTTAAAAATTCCTCTTTTTCTTGTCCCTCTAATGATTCATAATTTTCTTTAAAACTCTTATTGTTGTTGTTTGGCACATTAAATTTTTTCTGCGTAAAATCTGAATAAATTTTAGGTTCATGACCTGTCTTTCTTCCTAGAATATTCCTTAGTCGCAGGATTATGAATCCAGCGATCATTCCTAACAAAATGATGTCTATATATCCAAAATTGTTACTCATAATTTGATAAATATACATTAATAATATAATTTTGTAACAGACAAATGAACTCACTTTTTCTAGTATTTATAGGCATACCAGCGGTAGAGATTTTTCTTCTGATTAAGGTTGGCGGAAAAATAGGAGCCTTAAGTACAATTTCTTTAATCTTTCTAACAGCAATAATTGGTATTTATTTTGCAAAACTAGAGGGGATTAAAACTATTAGATCTGGTGCAATTAATTTATATCAAAATAAAGTGCCAATTTATGAGATCATATCTGGGGCATCTATTGCAGTAGCAGCTTTACTTCTTATCATACCAGGTTTCTTTACAGACACAGTAGGTTTTTTACTTCTGATACCCTATACAAGAAGAATTCTAGTAAACTCTCTTGTAAAAAAGAATATTTCTAAAACAACTCAAAAAGACAAAAATATATTAGATGGTGAAATCATAGAAGAAAAGGACAAAAAAGATGAATTATAAAGTTATTGGTAAGTACATTAAAAATTTAAATTTTACTATACCTAATCCAAAAATTTTTTCCTTGTTATCAAAAAGCATTTCGAACTATAAAATTAATATTGATATTAAAAGCAACCAATTAAAAGACCGAATCATAGAAGTTGAAACAACTTTAAATCTTATACCAAATAAAGATGAAAATGAAAAAATTACTACAAAAATAATATATTCAACTATTATTGAGTTAGATAATAAAGTGACTGATAAAAAAGAAATAGAAAAAATAATATTAATTGATGTTCCAAGTGCAATTTATCCTGAATTAAGAAAAATATTTTTATTGGTTTTCGAAAGTTCAGGATTTAAAGATATAAAAATAAATAGCACCGTTGATTTTCGGAAACTTTATAATCTTAAAAAAGTTCAGTAAAAATTTTTTTTAAGCTCTGATTTTAAAAATGTCTCATGTTCTTCAAGCTCAACCTTGGAAATCTGCAATATTTTTTTATTATAAGTTTTTTCTAGACTGCTCGAGCAGGATGTACTTTCTTCAGCAGAAGAAAGATTAAATTTAGGCTCTTTTGCATCTAAAAGGTTTATATAAACTTCCCTTAACAACTCGCAATCTAACAAAGCATTATGCTTATTCCGTCTAGATAGATCTATATTAAATCTTTTACAGAGAGCGTCTAAAGAATTTGATGCTCCTGGAAATTTATTTCTTGCAACTGTAAGAGAGTCAATAACAGTCTCTTTGTCAATAAGGTTTTTTTTAATTGCACCTAGTTCACCATTTAGAAACTCAAGATCAAAATTTGCATTATGTATTATTAATTTCTTACCTTTAATAAATTCTAAAAATTCATCTGCAATTTTAATAAAGATTTCTTTTTTACTTAAAAATTCCTCTGATAATCCATGAACTTTGAAAGCAGACTCGGGCATGCTTCTATTCGGATTAATTAATTTATGAAAAACATTGTTGGTTGGTATTAAGTCTTTTGTTTCAACACAAGCAATCTCAACAATTTTATGTCCATCTTTAAATGAAAGCCCAGTTGTCTCTGTGTCTAAAAAAATTTCACTCATACAAATAAATTATATTAGAAAGCTTCTTTTTTAAATTAGATAATGATTTATTGTTAATAACTATATGATCACAAAACTTCATTTTTTTACTATCTTTTAGTTGATGTTCATCTAGTTGAGAAAATAAATTACGACTACCACCTCGCAACATATATCTTTTTAATCTCAAGTTTTCATTACATTTTATAAAGATTATAACATCAAAATATTTTGTAAGCTTACTTTCTATTAATAAAGGAATTTCAAGAAATAAGAATTTTTTGTTTTTATTTTTTTTTAAAAATATAAACATCTCTCTTCTTACAAGAGGATGAATTATTCTTTCTAACTTTTTTAAAGTTTCTTTTTTTACTAAAATTTTATTTTTCAGGTTTTTTTTAAAGTTTTTATCAAACTTGATATTTAGTTTTTTTGCGATAAACCTCTTAAATTTTTTCTGTGCATATAATTTTTTTACAACTTTATCTGCATTAAATAATGGACCTCTTCTGTTTGCAATAATCTTACTTGCGGTTGTCTTTCCTGAAGCTACAGAGCCTGTGAGACCAATCTTAATCATTTTAATTTTGAAACTAATAAATTAATCAGTTTATCATCTATTTCGGGATTTATTTTATTCCAAAGAAAGAAAGATTTTTGCCCTTGGTAAATAAACATATCCAAACCATTAAAAGTTTTAATTTTGTTTTCTCTTAAATATTTCAAAGTTTTTGTTTCTATAGGATTATAAATCGTATCAATATAAATCAAACTATCTTTAACACCGTCAAAATTAAAATCAAAATCTTCTCCATTTTTTAGTCCTAAACTAGTTGCATTTATAATTATATCAAAATTACCAATCTCGCGTTTAAGAGAAGACCACTCTAAAATACTCAAAAAATTAAATTTTTTCTTTAAAAAAATAGATTTATCATGAGTCCTATTTATTATTGCTATGTTATTAATTTTCGATTTTTGTAATGCAAAAATCACAGATGGAGAAACTCCACCAGCTCCGACCACTAATGCTCTCTTGTTTCTTGTATCACTAATTTCTTTTAAATAGGCTGCTTGAAGTCCAAATACATCTGTATTCTCACCTATAAGTGTGTTTGTGTTATCTAAGTAGATCGTGTTTACAGAATTTGTTGACTTAGCATCGTTGATTAATTTATCGACAAAAGGAATGACTTTTTGTTTATAGGGCAGAGTTATATTTAGTCCACTCAACTCTTTATTTCTTATTTTTGCTGCAACACTTTCTATGTCTTTTTCTTTTATATTTAATAAAGAATAATCCGCTTCAATATTATATTTCTTGAACCAATAATTATGTAAAATTGGTGATAACGAATGTGCAATTGGATCCCCGATAATTGCAAACAATTTTTTTTTCATTTTTTATATTGTTTAATATAATCCATTATTTGTTTTATAGGCAAACCCATAATTGAATCCATGTCTCCTTTTATATATTCAAAAAGTTTCATACCATCAGCTTCTATTTGATAAACTCCATACCTTAACAAAATATCTGTTTTAATTTTATCTAAGTAGTTTATAAATTCATTTTCTTTAAAATCCTTCATTTTTAATTCAGATTGGTCTGTGTGATTCCAAATCATAGCTCCATTTTTTGAAATACATACTGAACTAATTAGATAATGTTTTGAATTATTTAATTTTTTTAAAATCTCTAAAGCCTCTTTTCTAGACTTTGGTTTATTAATTAATTTATCGTCTAGTGAGATAACGCTATCAGCTCCTAGCACAAGTCGATCAGGATACTTGTTGCTTACTTTTGTAGATTTAATTTCAGCTAAATTCTTAGATATAACTAAAGGGGATGCGCCTTCAGACAATAAACTTTCTTTGATCTCATCTTCATCTACATTTGAAACGACAACTTCAGTTTCAATATTATATTTATCTAATATTATTTTTCTTACTCCACTCCCAGATGCTAAAATTATCTTCATTTATTTTTATTTATTTCAAAAATTTTTAATATAGATGCAGCTGTTTCTTCTACTGATCTTCTGGTTACATCAATAATTGGCCATTTGTACTTATTAAAAAGCTTTTTAGATTTGTCCACCTCCTCTTGTATGGAGTTAAGATCTGTGTAATCTTTAATGTTATTGTCCTGCATTATTGCAACTCTATTTCTTCTTATATCAGATAATCTTTCTGGATCAGCCACTAGACCGATAACACATTTTTTGTTTTTTATGTCCTTCAAATCTTCAGGGATCTTTTGGTCTAACACTAAAGGAATGTTCATAGTTTTATAACCACGGTTTGCTAAATAAATGGAAGTCGGTGTTTTATTGGTTCTGCTGACACCTAGAAGGATAATATCTGCTTTATCAATATCATCTAATTTTTTTCCGTCGTCATGATACATTGTGAATTGAATTGCTTCAATTCTTCTAAAATATTCATCGTCTAATACGTGCTGTGCGCTAGGTTTATGGATAGCTTTTTGATTTAGAAGTTTAGAAAAATTTAATATTAAATTTCCAAGTATACCAAAACAAGGAATATTATTTTTTTCGCTAATATTAGAAATATACTTAGCTAATCGAGTTTCAACAATAGTGTATAGAATTATAGAATTTTTGGTTTCTGAACAAGTTTTGATTATTTTATCAATTTGTTGCTCTGTCCTAACAAAAGCAAACTCCTTTTTTTCGTATTCAAAATTAGCAAACTGCGATTTTAAAGATAGAAAAATTCTATCTAATGTTTCGCCCGTAGAGTCAGACACAAGATATACATTGTATTTTTGGTTCATATCTCTGTTAACAATTGTTTAATAAACTCATCTTTTTCATCTTTTTGTAATTTTATAAAAAATAATTAACAATAATTAACATTATTCTAACATTTTGTTAGGTGTTGATATTATAATTTTAAAATTGTTTATAATCTAAATAAAATCACAGAATTATAGCTATTAATGACATGATTTGTTCAAGTCAAATTGTATAAAATATGTATAAATACTTATATTAATAATTAACAGGACCTACTACATATTTTATATTTATAAATTTAAATTATATATATGAGCACCCTTAAAAAGATATTAATCGATAAAAACAGTTCTTGTAAATCTATATGGTTTATGAGACAAGCTGGTAGATATTTACCTGAATTTAGAGAGATAAGATCAAAAAATCATAATTTTATAAAACTTTGTTTAAATAGCGAATTAAGTTCGGAAATAACTCTACAACCAATTAAGAAATTTAACTTAGACTCAGCAATAATTTTTTCAGATATTTTGATAACTCCTTATGCTTTAGGACAAGAAGTAGAATTTATTAAAGACCAAGGACCAAAATTAGATGAGTTTAATATAGAAAAATTTCTAGCCGTAAATGAAGTGGAATTTATAAAAAAATTAAATCCAGTTTATAAATCAATTGAAAAAACTAGAAAAAAATTAGACAAAAATAAATCTTTAATAGCTTTTATAGGTGCCCCATGGACTTTATTAGTTTATATGCTTGATTTTAAAAAGAATAAGACTGAAATAGATTTAAACAAATTAATTAAAAAAAATATTAGAATAAATCAAATCCTAGATAAATTAATTAAATTTTTATGTGTCCATATTAAAAATCAAATAAATGCCGGCGCGGATGTTGTTCAAATATTTGATTCCTGGGCTGGGTTAATACCTAAAAACAATATTAGAGACTATTGTTTTATACCAAACGCTAAGATAGTTGAATTTTGTAAAAAGGAAAAGATTCCTAATATTTGCTTTCCTAAGGGAATTAGAGAAGAATATAAAAAGTTTAATGAAATAGTTAAACCAGATGGAATAAATCTAGATTACACAATAAATCCTGTGTGGGCAAAAAATGAATTGAAAAATGTCGTGCTTCAAGGAGGATTAGACCCTCAATTGTTATTAAAGTCTGAAAAAGAGATGTTCGAAGGAGCGACGAAATACATTCAAACATTTGAGAATATTCCTTATATTTTTAACCTTGGTCATGGCTTACTTCCTGAAACAGATCCTGATAGGGTAAAAAAATTAATTGAATTTTATAGGGATTATTGATGGACAAAGATCATCCAAAAGTAAAGTTTGGCAAAACGGCAGTTTTGTTAATTAATTTAGGTACACCAGATTCTACTAGTTGGTGGGATATTAGAAAATATTTAAAAGAATTTCTCTCAGACAGAAGAGTAATAGAGGTAAACCCTTTTGTTTGGCAAGTAATCTTAAATTTGTTTATTTTGACTTTTAGGCCCTCAAAAACAGCGCATGCTTATAAAAAAATCTGGCGTAAAGAAAGCAATGAGTCTCCCTTACTATTTTTTACTAAAAATCAAGCCATCAAGCTTAGTAATGAAATTGGAAATGAAAAAATAATCGTAGATTTTGCTATGAGATATGGGAATCCGAGCATAAGGTCTCAATTGATCAAATTAAGAGAAGAAGGATGCGAAAATATAGTTGTTTTACCATTATATCCTCAATATGCGGCTGCTACCACAGCAACTGTATGTGACGAAGTTTATCGATCTCTAATGACAATGAGATGGCAACCCAGCCTACAAATAATCCCTCATTATGAAAGTAATCCTTTTTACATTGATGCCTTAATAAAAAGCATTGAGAAAAAGATTAAAGAAATAAGTTGGAAGCCTGATTTGATAATTTCTTCTTATCACGGAATTCCCAAGTCTTATTTTGACAAAGGAGATCCATACCATTGTTATTGTCATAAAACTACAAGGTTAATGAAGGAAAAATTTAATAAAATAGAAATTCAAACCACTTTTCAATCAAGATTTGGACCCCAAGAGTGGTTAACTCCTTATACCGACAAGACTCTTGAAAGTTTACCTAGCAGAGGTGTTAAAAATTTATTAGTCATATGTCCGGGTTTTGCTTCAGATTGCGTAGAAACTTTAGAGGAAATAAATATTCAGGGAAAGGCAAGCTTTCTACAAAATGGTGGATTAAATTTTGATTTAATTCCTTGTTTAAACGATAACTCGGATCATATAGAGCTATTTGAAAAATTAGTAAGTAAGTACTTATAAAATGAATTTATATTTATTGTTTAAATCACTACATTTAATTGTTGTTATTTCTTGGATGGCAGGCCTCTTATATTTACCAAGAATATTTGTTTATCATTCAGAGGCTGAAAACGAATCTCAAAAACAAGTTTTTAAAATTATGGAGAGAAAACTTTATAACTATATAATGATGCCCGCTATGTTGCTTTCATGGTTATTTGGAATTCTGTTAATATACAGCCTGAGTTTTTCAGTTTTTTTAGAACTATGGATGCAAATAAAAATAATTTCTGTAGTTATTTTGACCTATTATCATTTTACTTTAGGTAAATATCTTAATGATTTTGCAATAGACAATAACCAAAAAAAAGCAAGATTCTTCAGAATTTATAACGAAATACCTACTGTTATACTAATTGTAGTAATATTTGTTGTTATATTTAAACCACTATAAATAGGGGTTGAATTTTTTTTAAAAATCCCTATATTTTTGGTACATACCTTAATCAAAAATAATCACATGAACTTACAAGAATTAAAGCAAAAAAATCCTGCAGAATTAATAAATGAAGCTGAGAAGTTGGGTATAGAAAATCCTAGCACTCTAAGAAAGCAGGAAATTTTATTTGCTATATTAAAAAAACTTGCAGAAAAAAATGAGCAAATAACAGCCACAGGTGTTTTAGAGGTTCTTCAGGATGGCTTTGGATTTTTAAGAGCAATTGAATCAAATTATTTACCAGGTCCGGATGATATATATGTTAGTCCGAGCCAAATTAGAAGATTCGGCTTAAGAACAGGGGACTCAGTGGAAGGTGAGATTAGAGGCCCGAAAGATGCGGAAAGATATTTTGCATTATTAAAAGTTAATAAAATAAATTTTGATGATCCAGAAAAAGGAAAAAATAAAATTGCTTTTGATAATCTTACCCCTTTGTATCCGAATGAAAGAATTAAGTTAGAAATTGAGGCTACTAAAATTGAGAAAAAACCAGATAACACCGCTCGACTTATAGACCTAGTAAGTCCAATAGGTAAAGGACAAAGATCATTAATAGTTTCCCCTCCAAGAGCGGGTAAAACAATTATTCTACAAAATATTGCTCAATCTATAACTGCGAACCATCCAGAATGTTATTTGATGGTATTATTAATTGACGAAAGACCAGAAGAAGTGACTGATATGCAGAGATCAGTCAAGGGAGAAGTTGTTGCCTCAACTTTTGACGAACCTGCTTCTAGGCACGTAGCTGTTGCTGAAATGGTTATAGAAAAAGCTAAAAGATTAGTGGAGCACAAGAAGGATGTAGTCATATTATTAGACTCTATTACAAGGCTTGGTAGAGCTTATAATGCAGTAATCCCAAGTTCTGGTAAAGTTTTAACTGGAGGTGTTGATGCCAATGCTCTTCAAAGACCAAAGAGATTTTTTGGTGCAGCAAGAAACGTTGAAGAGGGAGGATCCTTAACGATAATTTCAACTGCATTAATTGATACAGGAAGCAGAATGGACGAGGTTATTTTTGAAGAATTTAAAGGAACAGGTAATTCAGAATTAATCTTAGATAGAAAAGTTGCTGATAAAAGAATTTATCCTGCATTAGATATTACTAGATCGGGCACTAGAAGAGAAGAACTTCTTTTTGAAAAAGATGATTTATCAAAGATGAATGTTCTAAGAAGAATTATTAGTCCTATGGGCACGATGGATGGAATAGAATTTTTAATTTCTAAATTGAAAAATACAAAAAATAATGCTGATTTTTTTGACTCTATGAATAAGTCTGCTAATTAAAAATTAACTTATTGAACAGTTTGATTTTTAAAATCTACTTCGTGTAAATAAAAATTAATTATATTTTCTAAAGTTCTTGCTTTTTCTTCCTGAGATATAGCCTCAAGGAGTTTTTGTTTTTCTTCATTTGTCACTGGAGCAATCATGGCTAAAGTATTTATTTTCTGTACTTCATTTAGCTTTTCAAATTCTTTCCAATTTAGCAGAAATCCGCTTTTACTAAAAAAAATTTCAGCTTTTTTAATTATAGACTTGGTATTAATTTCTTCGGAAGATGGTTCCAGGTCTAGACTAAATTTTTCGTAATTAACCTCAAACTCGCGGTAAAGTTTAGAATTTTTTTTTTCTTTTAATATCTCAAATCTTGTAATCCCAGCTAAATTAATCAAAATTCTGCCGTCTTTGTTTTTTTGAAAATCACTTATTTTACCTAAACATCCTACTTTATATAATCCCTCATCTTTTCTTTTTTGTTGAATCATGCCTATTAATTTGTCTTTACGAATTGAATCATTGACTAGATCCAAATATCTTTGTTCAAAGATATTTAATGGCAAATTTGTTTTAGGAAAATATATAACGCCACTCAATGGAAAAATTGGAATTTGATTTGGAAAAGATTTCATATTAGATTAATTATAGTAGAAATCTTTGAATATCGGTAGTATCAATTTTATTAAGGTTGACCAAATTCAAATTAATATAATATAATTAGTTAATTTTGCGGG